>Ga0080004_1128917_pt1 | contig 15433 bp, 34 predicted proteins | sample WasSprMetagenome_FD_69207 | JGI IMG/M metagenome (GOLD analysis project Ga0080004, IMG submission 69207) | Sulfidic aquatic microbial communities from Washburn Spring, Yellowstone National Park, USA - WS (SPADES assembly) (version 2) | ecosystem: Environmental > Aquatic > Thermal springs > Hot... | reverse complement strand
ATCATCTTGGTATTGGTGATGTTCATAGTAATAGCGATAATCAAGCAGCTTAAAGGAGCACTCTAAAGTCCTAGAGGTGTTCAGCGATGTCAGTAGAGGTCAACGGCACAACCGTAGGATATACTACCGTAGAGGTAACAGGCTTCATCATATCCCTAGTAACCCTACTAGTAGCAGCATTTGTTCTAACAGCGGTAATAAAAACAGTCTTCAAACTAAGAGGTGCGTGAAATGAGCCTACTACCAAAAGTTGTATTAGATAAAAAGCACTTTATAGGAGAAGCAAATGTAATAGTGTACAAGGAAGGAAATATAGTCTATGCATTAGATAATAGAAGCAAAACGATTATAGATAAGGGTGAAGACGCCAGCACGGTGATACAGTCGGCGATAAACGCTTTAACAGCAGGTGGGAAAATATTTGTGAAGAATGGGTTATATGTTTTAAGCAGTAGGAATTTAGATTCAGCTAACATATATTACTCTATTTTAGTTAATACTTCTAATTTGACGCTTGAGTTTGAGCCTAATGTAACACTTAAGTTGGCAGGTGGATTGCAAGCTAATATCATTCAAATAGGTAGAGCTGGAGTAGGCGGTTTAACGAATGTTAGGCTATTAGGTTATCCTACGTTGGATGGAAACAGGGCTAATCAAACAAACAGCGGTGTGGATGGTAATCAGTGCGGTGTATTCTCTACTTTAAACAGCTATGTTGAAATTGAAGCCATAATCAAAAGCTGTATGAGGCAGGGACTTTATGATAGTGTTGATAAAGGAACAAAAGCCAGAGTTTACGCTTACGACTGTGGTCTTGAAGGCATCAGCATTTCAGCCTGTTCAGATGGAGATTATGTAGCTGAAGCTGATAGCTGTGGTCAACTGTATCCTAACATAGCCGCAGCTCAGAGCGGAATTCACATAAGTGGCAACAGCCAAAGAAATAGGGTTTTAGGATGGTCTCATCACAACAAGGGAAATGGCTTTACTATGATTAGCGACGCGGGAACAAACGGATGTCAGAATAACGATGTGATAATGCATACTTGGATGAATCAGCTGGGCGGTTGGCAGATAGGCGACCCCACGGCTAACACTTACACGGACTTTAACAGACTGCGTGGGTCAAGCTATAAGGATGGCGCTAGTGGAATCGCTAATGCTGATGGCATAAAGCTGTATAACGCTAGGCGGAATCGCCTTAAGGTTCTTGTTTTCGATGTGCAGTATAGTGCAGGTGTTCACTTCTTTAGCGGAAGCTTAAATAATGTTGTTGAGCTGGTAAGCTTTGATGACCAAGCTACGCATACTCAAACCTACGCTTGGCTGTCTGAGTCTGGTGCTTTTAACGAAATCATAGGTGGAGACGTAAGCTTAGGGGGGTTCACAGCGGGCATACATTCTTCCGCTATCGGCTCAATTAAAGTTAAGAACCTGAGGGGTTACGATACTGAGAACTTTAAATCCACAGGAATATCAGTAGCAGTAGGCACAGGTGGAGCTTACGGTTCAGCAAGTGCAATCATAAGCCTAAGCGGGGTTATCACTTATCCAAGGGTTAAGATTACTTGGGGCGGAACCTTCGGCACAGGTGAAACAGTAACTGTTAAAGTCGAAGCTGTTTACACTGATGGGACAACTGCGTATGTTGAGAAGTCAGCAACTGCTACAGGCTCAGCTTGGCTTACTGACGATGATGTTCTCAGCTTAATAACTCAAGGCAAGGATATCGTTAAGCTGAATGTTTACGCTAAATCAAGTGCAGCTTCCACTTCAGTTACAGTTACGGTTGATGCCTATGGAAAGGCGTAAGGAGTGAGAAGTGATGGAGAAAATCTGGCTTCGACCTGCTCTTAGGAAGATGGTGAGGAAGAGGAAGAGGGAGTTTAAGAATCCTAGACCTTTGGCTTACTGCTCGATTTGCGGAGAGAAGCATCATATATACTACATCGATGGTATGCAGGTGTGTAGGAGATGCTTGAAGTCTGCTTTGGTGGTGAGGTGTAGATGAGTCTTCGTCCTGAGGAGGCTATTGAGATTATTCTGCATAGCGATGCATTCGAGTTGAGGAAGTATTCTGGTATTCTCGGCGTTGCGTATGTTGAGGATTTGAAGACTGGTGAGAAGAAGTTTCTGAGCCATGCCTTCGCAAAGTACTTGGAGGACAAGGGGAGGGTGAGGATAGTTGCAACTGCTCCTACTTTGAGGGAGCTGGAGGCGAAGGTTAAATGAGTGAGCGCGCTGTTAGGTTGATTGAGGCGATTCAGCTGCTGAAGAATTTGAGTAACCTTGCTGATAATGTGGCTAGGTCGAGGAGTGCGGCGGAGCTTGTTTTGAAGCGGTTTCCCGAGTTTGTTAGAGTGCTTCCTGAGTTCGAGAAGAAGAGAGGGGAAGTTGAGTGGGTTCACACGAGGTTAACGGATGTCGGACTCGACGTATCCGACTTAATCAGGCAAACAGTGCTCTTCATCGAGGAGCTGAAGAAGGTGAGAAAATGAAGAAAAGAGTGAGTGTTGAAACAGTTAATGAAGTTAACAAGTTTGTTGCGGATACTGTTCGTGAGCTTAGTGCTAAGTATAATGTTAAGAAGCCTCTTGTTGTTATCGGTCGGTTTGGTTGCCAATACGTCCCATATGAAGAAGGAAGACTCTGTGTTAGCAACCGCTTTTATCCGTTTTGGGAGATAGACAAAGAGAAGGCGAAGAAGGTAGTTAAGTGGTCTGTTGCTCACGAGTTTGGACACCATCTCCAGTATTTAAGAGGGGCGCTTCCGTCTCTTTTTGACATACATCTAATGTTTAACCCTAAGCTTGAATCGGAAGCAAACGAGCTTGCCGAATCATATACTAATGTTCCAGCTTCTGAATACTCAGCAATCGTGGACGAACTATCTAAAATTATGAAGAAAGAATATGTCAAGAAGCTCCCAGAGTTGGAGGCGACGGAGGTATGAGCGACCCAGTTGACGAGATTCGGCGGATGTTTGAGAAACCTGGTGTTTTTGAGGTCGCTGAGAAGTTTGCTGCCTTGTTAGGCACGGAAGTTGAGAAGATTGAGACGCCTAAGTATGAGACTGCGAAGGAAGTCTACGAGCACGTCAAAGAGACTGGAACTGCGTTGCTCTACTCTCCTAAAACTGGCGAGTGGATTGACTTCTATATGGTTGGCAAGTGGGTTCTCGTCTTCGACAAAAAGAGCAACTGGAGAGAAAAAAGCTTCTACTACGAGCTTAGAGGATACGACGAAAAAGACCTCGAGAAGCGAATCGGCTACGCACTCCCACTCTACGGATTCAAAATACACTTCAAGTGATATTTTTGGTTTTATTATATAATATATATCAGTTTGTTAATCGTGATATATATCTATCATTATTAACAACGTGATATATATGATATCATTTGTGATATATACCATTTGTTATATATACATAAAATATATACAAAAGGTTTATATAATATGATATCGTGATATAATGTGGTGGTGATATGAAAAACTACTTGCTGCGTGTTGATGACGAGCTTTGGGAGAAAATACTCGAAACGAAAGCAAGAATCGAAAACGAGAAAAACATCGCTCTTTCAATAAACAAGTTCCTTTGTCTTCTCATCGAAATCGGTGTCAAAAAGGTAAGTGAAGTCAAATGAGTGCCGACGAACTGGAAATACTTTTGCAGAAATACGCTAAGAAGAAAACGGAAAAACCGAGTCGAACAATCAGATACACTACTTTTCTTGATTACCGTGTCGCAAACCTGCTTGAGTTAATGGCGAAGAAGCTGGGCTATGAGCATACTTATGACTGCTTAGAAGAGACAATAATAATGAGGGCGAAAGAAGAAGTCAGAAAAGGTCGGCTTAACATAAAGGGAACTGCTGCTGAGGAGCTACTTGTTGACTGAGCCGTATTCGTGTTCTATTATTTTGAGTATTTCGTCTCGAGTTTTTTCTGAGAATCCTTCTACGAGGTGCAGGTACTTTGCGTTTTCTACGAAGTTTTTTATGCTGCGGAAGTTTTTGAGTATCCACTTTGCTTTTACTGTTCCTATTCCTGGGAATCCTGCGACTATGTATTCTGCTATTTCGTCGAGGCTCTCGTGAGGCTTCTTGAATCTTATTTGCGGAGGTTTCTGCTCTCTTTTTGCTATGAGTTCGAGGAGTTTTGCGGTTTCTGCGGGTGATTCTGTTTGTATGACTGGTATCTGCCAGTCTAAGGTGACTGATGCTACTACTCCTAAGTAAGCGTTTACGTCGAACAGTGTGAACTTCCTCAGCTCGGCTAGTGTTCCTTCGACTACTAGTAGCGGCTTTGCTCCCTCGACTTGCTTCAAATTTTTGAGCTGCTCCCAGAGTCTCCCCGAAACCACGCTGCTCATTAAGTCGACGGTGTTTTTCCGCTCGACTACTGTGTCTCCTGCGATGAAGTCTCCTGCTGGGAGTGTTTCGACTCTGTGTTGTATTCCTTTTTTGCTGAGTGTTTCCTGCATTAGCTTTTCTCTGCTGTCAACTACGATTTCCAAGCTTTTCTCGCCTCCTTTGCTCGAGTATTATCCTGTTTTGCTCGTATTTCGGTTTCCGCTCGAATGGCACGACTTCTCTGAACCACTCGGGGACATATACCCACCAGTGTCTCAGAAGCGCCCAGAACTTTGCGTCGAGTATGTATATGCTTTTGCAGTCTTTTTCTGAGCGGTGTATTCTTCCGAGGGCTTGCAGCGATTTCTTCAAAGCCTGTAAGCAGTACCATCTGAACTCTTTTTTCTCGAGTCTTCTCGCAACTCTCTTGTCTCTTATGTCTGGGTAGAGTGTCTTGAGGAGTATGAGGGCTTCGCAGAGGTCTTCTTTCCAATCTTGTCCCTCTTCGTATGCTACTGCGAAGAAAAGTTTTCCTCTTCCAGATAGCCACTCTTCTAGTTTTGTTTCTCTGTCTTCTGGGTTCGGCAGAAGAGTTATCTTCTTCACCTCATCTGGTAGGAGCTCGTATGTTCGCTTTGCTAAATCATACGAGGGACACATCACAGCAGTGTTCTTCCCTTTTTCCCAAAGCAAAGCGATTTGAGTTATTGCTTCGGCTGCCTTCGCTAGGTTTATTTCTTGGTCTTCTAGCCGCATACTTCCGACGCTGTCTGCTAAGTCGACGATTCTCCTGTTCTCAGGCGGGAAGTACGAGGGAACTTGGATGTGTCTTATCTCGTCTTTTTTGAGTATTAGGTCGAGTCCAGTTTCTTGGACGAATAGGTCGGGGTCGAGGATTGTTGCTGAGGAGACGAAGTATATTCTTCCTCTTCGCCAGACGAGCTGCGGGCAGAACGGTCTTGCGTAGAGTGGTTGGAGTGTGAGCTTCTTTTTCGGCTCGCCTTTATAAGTAACGAAGTCGGTTGACCAAATCCACTCGAAGTCTGCGTATGTTTCGAGGTACCACTTTGCTTTCTCGAGCCACTCTTCGAGCAGATTCCTCTCTTTTGCTTCTACTAGGCTTATTCTCCCTCCTTCCAGCGTCATCTGGAGGTCTTTGAGGAGTGTTTCGCACATTACTTTTATTGATTCGATGAAGTTGAGCATTTCGCTCGAGGTTTTTATTTCGCCGATGTGTATTCTGCTGTAGATTTTTTCTGGTAGTGTGAACGGTGAGATTACTAGTGATACCTGCTGCACTACGTGTTCTGCGATGTTGTGGCTCTCGTCTAGTATGAGGAGCTCTCTTTCTCCTAAGCCTGGTGGGACTTTGTCTATTAAGCCTTCGAGTATCAGGTATGTGAATGAGCATAGAACCGCTGGTGAGTAGAATGCTCTCCATTTTTGCTTCCAATATAGGCATTCCTTGCTTGGTGAGCAGTGGTTCGGTATGAAGTCTGAGTATCTTTTGCACATTCCGACGTCGACTGTTGAGTCGAAAAGCTTGTCTTTGACGCAGGTGTAGTTTTGCCTGCCTTTTATTTCGACGTAGTATTTTCCTATGAGCGGGTCTTCTCGTATTTGGTCGATGAGGGACAGCTGCGGTGTTGAGTAGAAGCAGGGTGTGATGAGTCGAGCAAATGTAGTGTTCACATATGATTTCCCTGAGCCTGTTGGTGAGTCGAGCAGTATGCATTTTACTCCGCTGTTTAGACACTCGACTATTTTCTTTATAGTAGCCTTTTGAAATGGGCGAAATGAAGGTGCTGGAAAAGCGTTTAAGGCTTCTTGCTCACTTATCATATTTTCTCCTCCCTACCATAATGAGGGCTTCGATTTTTCATCTTTCCTTTTCCTCCGCAGAACGGGCAGACAACTTCTTCTTCACTCGAGCCACTCAATTTTCTCACCACTCAGCGTGAAACTTGGAGTACCCCAATCCACCTTTTTCTTTATTATCGGCTTCATAGACTCGTGTATCTCAACTCCTATGCAGCTTCGACCAAGCATCTTGGCTGCTAAAAGTGTTGTGCCTGTTCCTAAGAATGTGTCTAGTATTACGTCTCCTCTCGAGCTCCAGATTTTTATGCAGCGGAGCGGGAGCTCAACTGGAAAAGTTGGTGCGAATCTCAAAACTCCTTCTCCGTATTCTTCTCCTTTTTTGACTAAGCCAGTGTCTGCCCAGCTTTCTTCTTCTGCTTTCTTGAATATTTCCCATACTCCGCCGCACCACTCCTTCCACTCGGCTTCTGTTAAATCTAGTTCTCGCTCTCTTTTTCCGTGTCGCTTGAACACAAGTAAGTATTCCCAGTTTTTGAATGTTGATGGGTCTCGTGTTTTGAGGTTTCTGTATGTTTTGTATGGTGCGATGTTTACTACTGCTCCCGCTGGGTATTTGACCCAGATTATCTGCGAGATTAGGTAGAATCCTGTTTCCTCCACTCCTTTTACGATGTCTCCTACTGTCATAAATTCTCGGTAGTATCCCATTATCTCTGTTCCTGCTGCAACATCTGAGTAGTTTAAAGCAAGGTATCCGCCTGGTGCTGTTACTCGATATACTTCTCTCCAAACCTTGTTGAGCTCCTTCACGAAGTCTTTGAAGTTTCTTATCCTCGACAAGTCGCCGACGAGTTTGTCGGTTTCCTTCGTCGAAAACGAGACGAAGCCTGCTGGATTGAAGTAGGGTGGACTCGTTACTGTTAAGTGGACCGACCTGCTTTCTATGAAGTCGAGGTTTCTCGAGTCCCAGGGACACTTAAGCTTGTAGAACATTATTTGACCACCCGAAGTAGTAGTCTAGTGTTTTCTCGACTGGTGTGAATTTCTCGCATTTTGCTGTGAAGAGCTTTTCGCCTTTTTTGCAAATGCTTTTTACTCCGTTTTCTGTTTCTTTTTTCTCGAAGTATAGACAGTTGAAGCACTTAGGTTTCAAAGCCGAACCCCCTCAAATCGTAGTACTCGAAGTTTTCTGTGAGTTTTCTGACTGCTGATTTCGGCAGATATGATTTGCAGTTTGCTGCTCTTTTTGGGTTTGCGACGACTTCATTTTTCCTTTCGCACCAGTCTTTTACTACTGTTTTTATCCACGTTTTTGCGATTGCTTTGTCGTAGATGAACTCTTTTTTCTTTATTTTCCCTTTTCTGAAGTGGATGCAGTTTTCGCAGCTCATTTTTCCACCATCCTGCAGTATTGTTCGTATCCGCATCCTTCGCAGATGTCGCTTCCTTTTTCTGGGAGTATGCTGTTTTCTAAGCAGTATTCTAGCCGCTTTTTGTTTTCGAGTATCTGTTTCCAGTTTTCTTGGAGCTCTTCGTCTGAGAATTTCAGCGTGTAGCATTCCAGTGTTTTCGTCGAAACCCTGAATATTACGAGGTCGGCTTCTTTTTCTCCCCTCATATAGCAGTACGCTTTTATTTGCTTAAGGTAGTTTGTGTCTTGCAGTATTTTCTTTAAAGTCGCTGTTCTCGATGTTGTTTTGAGTTCCGTTATTCTGTCCCATATTGCGTCGATTCTCCCTACTACTCCGTCTTTTTCGACTACCACTTCTTTTATTGCGAATGGGAGGAGCTCGTGTACTGCTGTGCCGAGCTTCTTTGCTAGGACTGATTTTTCGGATTTCTCCTGCGGCACTCCTTTTCTTATGTAGAACGGTTTTCTGAGGCATCCGACTAGTTCTGTTACGTGGAATGTTTTCGGCACTCCTTCTGTTCCTCTGAGTTTTTCGAGGAGCTTCTCTTTTAGTATGTGGTTTTCCTCGATTATCATAAGCTATCCCTCCACTCTCCTGCCCATTTTCCGCCTTTGCAGGTCCAGAGTATCTGCTTCGGCTTTTTGAGTCTCTTGTCGTCTAGCTTCAGTCTGACGGGGTCGTCGAAGATTTGCCTCCATTTCTCCGCTTCTTCTTCTGTTAAGCCGTGGACTTTCAGGTGGTATCCTCGTGTTGCTGAGTATCTCCAGTAGCATTTACCGTATATGCTGTTGAACCAGCTCCAAAGAATCCAGCACCTCAGCCAACCTCCTTCGTCGAGGTCTAAGGTGAGCCTAACCATATTCTATCACCTCTATTTCTACTCTTATTCTCACTTTGTCTGGGAGGTTCCACATATCCCATCCTGCTTTTTCTAGCATTTCTACTAGTGTTATGTGGTTGCCTTTTTCATCTTCTACTCCGAACCAACGGTAGTAGTAGTCGTTTGCTTCTGTATCGTAGAATGGTCTTCCAACTACTTCTTTAACTACTTTCTTCTCCATTTCTCGCTCACCATAGTTTTGCCTCCTCTGGGTTTATTCTCGTTTTCCCCCGCTCGTAGTTTAGTATGAGCTTTGTTTTGAGGGCTTTTGCTAGGTCGAATCCGCTTGATTCTGCGAGGAAGCAGCACAGTATTACGATGTCTGCTGTTTCTTCTTCTATTGGTTCTTTCTTTAATGCTGCGTCGATTAGCTCTAGGAATTCGCCTATTAGGTGGAGTAGGCAGCTTTTTCTGTCGAGTAGATGAGGATATACGATGTTTCTGCTGTCTGTTAGATACCTTTGTAGTGCGGTTATGTCTATCAAGCTGGTATCAGCCTCGCTGTTGTGTTTTCAAACCTCGTTCTTACTCTTCTTTGCTTTATTGCTACCTCTTCAAGCTCTTTTATTGTCGCTTCGTCATACTCGTAATCACCGAAAGGAGTTACTCCTGTTCTCCCCGTTGTTCCTCTTTCCGCTTCTGGGAGCCACTCGTCGAGTGGTCTGACCCAGTAGTCTGGGTGTGTTCTCCGAAGGTGTTTGGATGGTTCTCTCCTCCCTCTGAAGAATACTGCGTATCGCTCGGCGAAGTTGAGCTTTTTGTAAACTGGGACTGATTTGGGTAGTTCGTCGGGGTCTATTGGCTCGTCTATTTCTCTGTTTACTACTTTTGTTAAGCCCATCCAGAATGTTTGGGGTGCGAGTATTATGCCTAAGTGTGTTGTTACGTTGCTTAGGTTTACGAAGTGCGGGTATTTGCCTCGCTCGTCTGATACGACTGTTACTCTGAACTCGACTATTGGGTCTGGTGTTTTGGATTTCGGTATTTCCTCGTAGTATATTTCGCAGTATTGGCTTCTGTAGTAGTAGCTCATTGTTTCACCTTCTTTCTTGGTAGGCTTAGCGAGTATAGGAGACCTATTGCCATACCGAACAGTATGCCTGTCAAGAATATGACTATGTCGACTATCAGCCTTTCTTCAGTCATTTTCTCATCTCCCCTAGCCAGATTCTCGCCAGCTGTTTTGCTTGTTCGTCGAATTCTTCGGGTCCAGCGTTTTCTATTGCTTTGTTCATTACTTCGAGGTTTACGATGTAGGCTGCTCTTACTGCCCAGATGCTGATTAGCTCTTGGTATTGCTGCTTTTCTTTTTCTGTTTTTGCTCTTTGTTGGCTGTCCTCGTATCCTGCTTTCTTTTCTTCGTATATTTTGAGTAGGTGCTGTTTTAAAGCATCTATTAGCTGCTCCGCTTCGAAGTCGTATAGGAATGTTCGGATGAAAGTGCCTTCTTCGCTTAGTGTTGTTAGTATTATGCGGTTGCTTTCTCGTTCTAAATATATTCCTCTCATTTTTTGGTGGCTGGTGTCGCCGCCCACCGAAGTTGTGGCACTCCGCGTCATCTTCAGCACTTTATAGGCGGAGTGAGGCAGCGGCAACCAGCTTTCACCTCTATTCAACGAACTCACCTTCTGCTATTTTTGGTTCGCATAGCTTTTTTATTCCGCTCCAGCTTAGGTCGTCTAGATACTCGATGTATTCTTTTGGGTTTGTTGCGTCTCTGTATCTGTTTTTGATTACTTTGCAGGTTCTTTTTATGCCGATTTCGTCTCCTTTTTCGTTTTTGACTGGTTCTAGTTTGAGGAGTAGTCTTATTCCGCACATATCTGGTGCCTTAACATATCCGTCCCTCACTCGCCGCCCCGTTTTCTTTCCTTCTGAGTCGTATTCGTATGTCATTTGGGAGGTGAAGACTAGGTTGAGCATTCTTTTTCCTATTGTTTCGTAGATTAGGTCGTCGATTTTTCTCCTTATTTCTCCGTATTCGATTGGTAGGGGTCTTTTTCTGTCTGGGTTTTCTTTGAGCCACTCTTTTACTGCTAGTTTTTGGAGGTCTGTTGATGTGTCGATTACTACGGTTGCTGTGTCTGTTGCGTTTTGTATTGCTTTTCTTATTTCTTCGAGTGATTCGACGTGCCGATATCTTTTGAGTGCTTCTTCTTTTCCTACTATTGACTCGAATATTTGGAAGGATTCTCGTGCTCGTGTTGTGTCGATTAAGCGTGGTCGTGGGAATTTTGAGGCGAGTGTTGTCTTACCTGTTGTCGTCTCGCCTATAATCTCGCAGAATATTGGCTTTTTCATTTTACTTCCACCTGTGGCATATGCATCCGCAGTCTCCTTCGAAGACTAATACTCCTGTTGCTGAGAAGTGTTTTCCAGCACAGGCTATGCAGAACGACAACGCTCCTTCTTTGTAGAATTCGTTTACCATTTCCGCATCCACTCCCTCGGCTTCTTTAACTCTTTCTGCACCGTTTCTTGGTATGTTGTGCAGCTTTTGTGGAATTCTGTGCAGCAGATGTCTCGGAAGTGGCTGTGTGTAACTTCTCTTTCGCACTCGTTTAAAAAGGGGCAGGTCATTTTACTCCACCTGTTTTAGCTTCGTTTCGTATTCTATGAGTTTTTCGGAGCAGTATTTTTTGTCTTCTTCGTTTGTTGCTGTGTTTACTTTTTTCTTGTAGTATTCGATTTGCTTGGCGTATTCTTTTCTGAGGTATGTTTTGAGTGTTTCGAGTAGTCTTTCTGCTTGGTTTGGTTGGATTGTTGTTGAGGTGAATCTCTGTTTTTCGTAGTCTAGTATTGTTATTTCTAGATAGAGATTCCTTTTTTCTTCGACTACGATTTCGTCTATTTTTTCGACGATTTTCATTACACTATCTCCTCCAGTTCTTCGTATAGGCTTGTGAGGAGTGTGTCTATTTTTCTTCTGGCGTCGTATATTCCGTCTATTATTACGTCTTCTACGTTGTTTGTGAAGTCGTCTATTAGCTCCTCCGCTAGCCACTGCTTTATCTCGTCGACTTCTATTATGTCTTCTACTCCTTGCTCAAACATAAAACTGTATAGTGTGTCTTCGTCTGATGGTATTTCTCCGTTTTCGTCTGGTTCTTTTAGCATATCCCAGGTTTCTGTTTTCTTGATTTTCTCCAGCACTGTTTCGAGCCACTTTCTTCTTTCAGACATTACATTCACTCTCCCATTCTTTTGGTGTTTTTGTTGTCTTCGCTTTTTCTTCGAATTTCATACAGTTTTTCCTATACCGTTGCAGTATTCGTCGTAGTAGTAGTAGGTTACCTGCTCGGTGCATTTGCTTAAGAATGGGGAGGTCATTACTTCAGCACCTCCTTGAGTTTTGAGAAGAATCCTTTTTTCTCTGGTAGTGCTGGCTTCTCTGATTCAAGCATTATAAATGGTCTTAGTAGTTCTTCTTCTAGTGCGAAGGTGTTTTGGAATATTCTGTCTATGTCTATTTGTGGTATTTCTATTTCCATTCTTACTGCTGGCTCTATTATGTCTTGCTCTTCTTTTTGCCAGACTACTTTGCCGTCTTTTATTATCCTCTGGATTCTCCAGTATCTCGTTACCGTCAACTCAACCACCTCCCTACTTCTTTCACGAACTCAACTACTGCACACCTCTTGTTTTTGCTTAGATACCAGGCACACTGCTTTTTGAGGCACTCCGATGGTTTCTCTGCCGATTTAGAAAAAAGTGGGCAGAGGGGCATTACTTGGACGCCTCCTCTATTTTCTCCGCTATGAGGATTATTCTGTATTTTCCTTTTTTGATTGTTGGCTGTTCATACCAATTGACTATGCCGAGTCCTCCGATGACGATGCTGAGTGGTGCTTCTTCGCTGGTGTTTACGTATTCTTTTACGTAGACTGTTCCTCCTTTTGCTAGTATTTCCACTAAGTTTATTGGCAGCATTACTCTTGCTGCTTGTTTGAGTTGCTCGACGTATGCTTCAAATTTCATTTCGGATTCATAGATTACTCTTTCTATTTCTTTGACTGCGGCTGTCTGTATTTCCTTTGCTTTGTTATCTAAGATTTTTTCGACGCTCATTTCACCCACCTCTTAGGAATTTTTCTGCTTCTTCTTCGTCTGTGAAGAGTGGTGCTCCACATTCTGGGCAGTCGTATTCTGAGTATTCTGTCCAAGAGTCGTCTATGCTGTAGTTTGCTTTTCCTTCTTCTATTGTAAACCAGTATCTGTTGATTTCAGCTGCTCCGTAGTATAGTCCATTTATTTCTTTTCCACATTTTGGACACTTTGGCATTTAGACACCTCTTAGGAATTTTTCTGCTGATGGTTCGTCTGTGAATAGTGTTTTTCCGCAGTTTGGGCAGGTGAAGTTTATTTCGTCGACTTCTGAGTCGTCGTTTTCGTAGTGTGTTTGGTTGTCTTCGATGTAGAACCAGTATGTGCAGTATTCTACTGTGTTTGCTTTTAGCTCGTTTATTTCGCTTCCGCATTCTGGACACTTTGGCATTTTGACCACCTCGAGTGTTAGTCGACCTCCGATACTTTTTCTGTTTCTACTTTTGTTTCGAGTTGGGCTTTTCCGAAGTATTCGACGGGGACGAGCATTCTTATTTTTCTTCTTACTCTCCTTCCGCTCTCGTCTAGGACTGGTTTGCCCGATGCGTCGGTTTCGAAGCCTACTCCTTCTAGGTCTGTTTTGTCTTCGAATCTGAATTGCATTCCTATGTGGGACTTCGCAAAGCTGAGCCATTTCTCGTCTTCTGTTAGTCCTTTTATTTCGATTTCTTTTACTGCTCCTGTGTCGTTGAGTGCTTGTATCCAGTAATACATTTTTGAATACTTTACGTCTGATGGTGCGAGTAGCTGTTTTTGTGTTTTTTCGGTTTCGAGTCCTGAGACTACTTTTATCTCGAAAGCCACCTGCTTTCTTGCTGTTCCGTCTCGCTGTAGCTGGAATTCTGGTCTTCCTGCTATTCCGAGTGGTGCTTCTCCGTAGTCTGCGTTTATGATTACTCCTATGAATTCTCCTCGTCCGCCTTCTTTGAATTTCTCGGGTTGGAGAATCGGCTCAGGCATTTGTTTTCACCTCTTCTGCGAGGGCTTTGAGGAGCAGCTCCCTTATTATGTCGCTTCGGCTTCTTTGGACTGAGTATGTTCCGATTTTCTTTGTTCTGAGTTCGTCGATTTTTTTGACTACTTCTGGTGGGAGTCGCACCATTACGCCTACTAGGTTTTCGTCGTCCATTTTTTCGCCTCCAAAGAAAAGTGGTGGTGGCTAGGTTGCTTGCCACCTTCCGTCTGACAGCCTCTTTACTTTTCCGAGTTGGGCTTGTCTGCTTAGCCAGGCGTATGCTGCTCCTCCTCGCAGCCCAGTGTATTCTTGGAACTCTTTGAGTGTTCTCGGTGTTTTAAGGTATTCGAGTCTTTCAGTGGTTCTTTCTGCTAGTTTTGCTCCTTCTCTTATTCTTTTCTCGACTTTCTTTGGCACTCCTGCTGCTAACATTATGTCGTCTCTTGTTCTCTCGTCAGCAACATCTTCGAGGGCGTCGGCGAGGCGACCATACAATACGGGGTCGAGCATTGCTACGTCGAGTATTTCTTTTGCTTTGTTGATTATGTTTTGTTTTCTGTTGTAGTATTCTTGGCTGATGTTTGTCCACCATTCGTTGAAGTCGTTTACTGCGTTTTGGATTTCTGTGATTGTTGCTTCTACTTGTGCTTTCTTCTGTGCGAGCTCTTTTTCGGCGACGTATCTTCCCATCCAGCCGTAGAACCTTATTCTTGCTCCGACGTCGAGTTTTGTGAGCTCGGCTTCTCGTTCGACTGGCGGTAGCTCTGCTATTTTCTTGAACAGTTCTTCTTCTTCTTTTGAGACCGCCATTTTCTTTCACCTCATTTGCCTACTCTTGTGCTCCCCAGAGGTGGGGGGAGCTGACCTGAGGCGGTAGGCTGCCTCTTTTTGGGCGATTTTGCTCATTTTCTCGCCCCGACGCCTCAGAAAAAGGAGGCGTTTCGCTGGAGTCGCACCAGCTCGTCAGGGGGCTTATTGTGGGGCAAGTTGAGTAATAGCGACAAACGTAGCAGGAGCGTATTTTTTGAGTTTTTAGGCATTCTTGTATTCGCCAGATTTTCTCATTCATTTTCTCACCTTGCATATTGGACAGAGGAGGTGGGGGTATGTTTTTGCTGCGAGTGGTGTTTTGGTGTATGTTTTGAAGCAGAATCGAGCAACCCAAGAATCCGAAAGCCAACAACTGCAGCCCATTATTTGCTCACCTTGAGTGTTTTATTGCAATACAAACAGTAATATCGTTCTGTTGCTTTTTCGTCCCATACTTGGTCGAATAGGTAAAATCCGTCTTCCCATTTCAGCACTTCTTCTCGCTCGATTATTACTGTTTTCCCGATGTGGGATAGCTTTTTTCCGCATTTTGGACATACTAACATTTGCTCGCCTACTGGTTGTGTTGCCACAGCCTCGTTCGGCGAGTTTACATCCATTTCGAGGTTTTTCATTTTTTATCGCCGACATACCATTAGTTGCGGGGGTATATAAATGTTTTCGTTTTCAAATCGACGCACTTCATATTTTTGTAAACGGTTGTAATTTTCAAATTTACATCGTTTACATATGTGGCGGGACGCTTCATGGAATCTCACATAGAGAATTGAAAGTTTAATGTAATCGTTCCTTCCCTCAACTGAATTCTCTCCGAATCTCACATAGAGAATTGAAAGAAGAAAAAGCGAAGACAACAAAAACACCAAAAGAATGGGAGGAATCTCACATAGAGAATTGAAAGCGGAACTACACCCGCTAGAAGTAGCAGCAATAAGAGAAGAATCTCACATAGAGAATTGAAAGAGAAGAAACTTCAATTTATTGGGCTCCAACATACTCGTCTGAATCTCACATAGAGAATTGAAAGACCCATAGAAGGCACGGAAGACGAATTAACACAATTCAGAATCTCACA
>Ga0080004_1112909_pt1 | contig 15435 bp, 32 predicted proteins | sample WasSprMetagenome_FD_69207 | JGI IMG/M metagenome (GOLD analysis project Ga0080004, IMG submission 69207) | Sulfidic aquatic microbial communities from Washburn Spring, Yellowstone National Park, USA - WS (SPADES assembly) (version 2) | ecosystem: Environmental > Aquatic > Thermal springs > Hot... | reverse complement strand
GAAAGAGGAGAACACGACGAACACACTGTCGTCTTCTCAAACGCAGACCACGACGGAATATGGGAATGGATAAGATGCATAGAATGGTTGAAAAACAAGGGGCTGATAAAAGATGAAGGATGAGGAAATCGCTAAAAAAATTATAGAAAAACTTAACAAAGCAACGGGAAAACACTATATTGTCACTGGGAAAATAAAAGGTAAAAACAAGACTACTTTCATTTTTGATGAAGAAAAAAATTAAGGGGATGACAAAAAATATGAAGGATAATGAGAAAATTGAGGAGATAAAAAAGGTTCAAACACTACTAATACACCTTGCCGCAGCAGAAGAGATAGTGAAACAGTGCAGGGAGCAGATAATGGAGTACGCTAAAAAGTATAAGCTAAGCATAGACTTCGAAAACAATCAAGTAACAGACTGGGGGGACTTGAAAGGTGAATGAAAATGGTTGAAATGTTTGAGGTAACAGAAGATGACGTGTTCAAGAGAGCCTATGAAATAGTTGAAAGCCTCAGAAAATATATTAAAGAAAAGCATGAGAACAATCCGGCAATATCTGTGCTACATGCTCTAGCAATATTATACATACACTATTACAGGGAAATTTCAGCAAAGGGAACTGACGCTGACAAAGAGCATGCACTCATGTCCCTAAAATCAATATTTGATATGATTGTAGAATATGGTGGTGAAATAGAATGGTTGAAACATTCGTAACAAGATGTAAGGCATGCGGTGCAGAAATAGAGTTTAGACAAATATGGACACCAGACGGATACAAATGGCATCCCTTCAACATTGGAACGAACACATCCCACTTTGAAACATGCCCTTTCAGGCAACAGTTTATGAAACCCAATCCAACTAAAAAGGTTATACGAGTAAGAGAAAGCTTAGACGACTTTATAGGTGAGTGAAATGAAACTTAGCGTAATAATATTATGTGTATGCATGTTGGCCGCTATAATATGCGTGCTAATGGGCATAACCTATTATGATGTATCCGACAAACTTATCGTCTTTGAGAACATGACATCAGACCTTTTCAACAGGTACAACGTATCAAATGAAATGAGAGACTACTACAACAGCGTAGTAATCGCTCCAGTAAAGAACATGATAAACTTCACATTCCTACTCCTAGCTATAACGCTAATACTATGCATACTGATATTGATAGTTGAAGAGATGATGGTGGAATAGTATGTCGTGCACGTACTCTTCATCACCAACGTACGCTATAACACAATGCCCATACTGCGGCTTCATAAGCATAAGCATGTTTTCAGCAAAAGTGCACGAATGCCCAAAATGCAGGAGAAAATTTAAACTCAGACCAAAAAAATGCAGGTCAAGAATAATTGCTCCAGCGTGGACAGCATACGAGGCAAGAGAAATACTCCAAAAGTTCACTGGGACAAAACCACAATTTTATACGGGAACAGAGGTAAGGGAATATGGGAATAAAATGTGAACATGAGTGGATAAGACCTCACCCAAATCTACCTGATACCTGGAATTTAAGAGTATGCACCAAATGTGGTAAAAGCGGTAAACTGTTAAAATGCAAAAGATGCGGAGAATACACAATCCACGAGTACGTTGGACATGAGTTTAGATACTCGTCAGATGGATATTATTCCCACGATAGAGACATTACATTATGGAAATGTATAAAATGTGGAAATAAAACAACCACAGTACAAGTTTGGGGGTCGAAACCAGGTTATGCTGAAACAGTTTATAGAAGAACATAAAATAAAATCGATAGTATGCTGCTTTTCAGGAGGAAAGGACAGCTTCAAAAAGAAAGGCTCAGCCTTCTACATAGGAAAGAAAATTTATGCCAAAGACCTACTAAAACAAAAGACAATAGAAGAATATAGTAGAGGTTGATATAAAATGCTATGTCCGAACTGCAGCAAGCCAGCAAAGCCTGTGCTCATGATTAGAACACTTAAAAGGATACCATTGTACATGGACGAGTACATTATAAAAACCGTATGGATGTGCCCACAATGTGGACTAGAGATAGAAGAAACAGTAGAAAATGTAGTAAACAATATAACGAGGTCTTATGTCGTATCGTAAAGGCTATTCTTTCGAAAGAAGAGTTAAGCGAACGCTTGAAAGAAAAGGCTACTTTGTAGTACGCTCTGCAGGCTCAAAGTTCCCAGACCTAATAGCGTTGGACAAGAACGGTAAAGCATACATTATAGAATGTAAGGTGAACAGGAGAAGCTTCACGAAACAGGAGTTGAACGATTTAAAAGCTCTGGCGGAAAAGTACAAATGCATCCCATTGATATTTTACAGGGAGGGTGTAAAATTAAAATGTTCAAGGCTCTATCCCTGATGAAAAGCCTTGAATTGAAGCCTAAAGCTTTAGGATGTAGAGAATTTACAGATGAAAAGGGTGAAGTTAAAACTGTAACAGCAGTAATAGTTCCAATAAAGTTCACTCCAACAGAAAATGGAACAGTTCTCGTGGGATGGGCGTGCAACCACTGCAACTCATGCTATAACAGCGAATGCGTGTACGCAAAAGGACAGGCGTCAAGCGGACAATAGATAATAAAAGTTTAAAAAGCAGAAAGAGAAAAAATATGGTAGGTGAATAGGATGGAAGTTTCAGGATGGACTAGAACATTTATACTTGCAACAGGAGCGTTTGCAGGAGTACTAATAGCGGCAGGAATAATTCACGTCCTAAAGCAGCAGGGAATAATATCTTAAAAACTTAATAAGAGACAAAATTATAACCATAAAATGTAGTATGTCTAAGCCATTAGAAAAGCTAGTTAAAACCATTAAAGAGCTTAGAGAGTATGAGGAGGATGGAAGGAGGAGAGCTTATGATAGAGACGGCCTCCCAAAAAGTGACGCTCTATGGGCTATTGGGGTAGCAGTTAAACTAAATGATGCAAAAGTATTAGATGAAATAGAGTATATGCCAAAAGCAAAATATCAACCTGAACTTGCAGCATTTAATATGTTAACTTGGGTGTTCGATCAAGCATTAGATGATATGTCAATTGCTGCAGACAATTGCCTTTCAAAAAATGTTAAAAGGAAAGACTGTCTGATAGATCCTAAAATATTAATTAAAGTTGATAGTAAAGCTGAAGAATTGTTTGGGTCAAGATGCACTTGGCTTGCTGGAGAATTGCCTCCAGAAAGATATAATCTGAGTGCAGCATTAAACGACGCATCAGCCTGCCTTCATAGAACGATAGAGTACCTAGAAAAGTATGCTACAAAATGGCATAAGGAAGGAAAGTGTCTATGGAGGGAGGACTAGATGGTTTCAACAGAACTAATTATAGCATGTAAAAAATGGGATATGATAACAGACGAGCTATCGAAACTAGGTCTAATAAAGGACATGGACTACGAGCCACTAAACTGCAAGATAATAGGAAACAAGGCTGAAGTAACAGTAGGCTCAGCGTTAGGCCATAAAACACACATAAACCTAGAAGACGGTTCACTAGAATACTATGATACTGACGAGCCAGTTAACAAAACCATGGATAGACTTCTAAAGGAAGCCGGATTAGACTGTAAAATGTCATCTGAAGGCGTGTTCTGTAAGGGTGTAACAAAAGACAACGTTGAAAAAATATTTGAAACGATTGCAGCACCCACGTCAATGGACTTCAGGCTAAGAGAGCTTAGAGTAGAAGACTACGACAGATGGAAGAACGCACTAAAGGATATAGGAGAAGAAAAAATATTCGATGAATGTCTAGAAAAAGCTAAAGAGGCTGGAAAGATAGAAGAGGAGAAGGTTATCGAGCTTGAAAAATGTCTAATAAAAAACACCATAGAAAAGGTTAAAACAGAATTTAAAGCACTATTTTAAAAAATATAAATATACGCACAACAATATAATGGCTATGACAGTATCAAAGTTTTTAGAGGCAAAAAGGAGACTTGAAGAATATACTGAAAAGCTTAGAAAAATAGAGGAAGAAGGTAGATCAAGAGCATATAATAGAGACAGTTTACCAGAAAGTGATGAAGACTGGGCAATATATGCGTCAATGACCCTCAAAGACACATTAGATCCTATAGAACTTATACTTATAGACAAAGAACTTTTAGACAAATACAATAACTTTGTTAAAGAGCTTAGAGCCTCTCTGAGACATGATATAGAAAAAGAGGCGTTCGAATGCAGATTTAATGACGTTAAAAGAAAGGACTGTATAATACCTTACAACCCATTCGCTTATGTTGACAAGGCGTCAGAAAATTTGTTTGGAGCAAAATGCACATGGCTTGCTGGAGAGGTTCCTCCAGAAAAGTACACTCTTAGCTCAGCATTAAATGATGCATCAGCATGTATACACAGGACAATAGATTTTCTAGAAAAATATACAAAAAACTGGCATATCGAAGGAAAATGCATGTGGATAGAATAGTTAATAATTTCTACTTCCCCATGATATCCCTTAAATGTTCCATTGCAATGTGAACGTATATTAGAACATTTCTTGGATCATCGTGGTCAGTAACCTTACAAATTTCAACAATGTTCCCGTTCGTTTTAGCAGCGACCTCCGTTGATTTCGAATGCCTTAATGAATGGAACGTGTAGCCTTCGTATCCGGCCTTTTTTGCAGCATCCCTGAAAACCTTTTCAGCATACTGTGTGCTCATCTTATGCCATCCCCCATAACCTTTACCTCCATAGGATGGGAAAACATATTCTGAAACTCTTGGAAGCTTCTTTATCTTTTCAAGAAGATCATCGCTTACAGGCTTAACCTTCTTCTCCTTCTTCTTCTTCTTAAGCCTCTCTATGGTTATAGTCTTGTTCTCGAAGTCTATGTCAGACCATTTTATGTTCACAACCTCTCCAACCCTTAAAGCAAGCTCGTATGCTGTTTCAAGCATAACCTTGTCCTTCGGATCCTTAACCCTCGCTATTATGTTAAAAATTTCCCTTCTAGGAAGCCATTTCGGCTCACTAATACTGTACTTTGTAACGGGAACAAGTGCTGCAAGCTCAGGCTTTCCTATAAAGTTTAGAAAAGATGATATAGCGTAAGAGTACAAGCTCAAGCTTCTATCGCTTACAGAAAGAGTTGAAAGAAACATTTCAACATGAGATAAGCTCAACTTATCCAAGCTTAAACCGTTCTCTTCAAGAAACTTCATAAACTTTTCAACAATCATCATATACATTTTCCTAGTATGAGAGCTCTTCCTCCTCGAAAGGTATTCTTCAAAAAGCTTAACGCTTGACATCACTAACCGTATAACACCAAATATATATAACCTTTAACAATACACAATCTAAGCATAGTTGCTTTGCACCGTTATCCCCTTGCTGTTGAACAGAGGGTTTAAGCGTAACATCTGTAACATCTGTAACAGAATAAGTTTTAGTACTGCATGGAATATGCTGAAATAAACGCTCCAAATAATACTGGAATAAAGGCCAGCTGAAAAGGCACTGTAACAGGAGAAGGTGGTACAACAGGTCCGGTAGGAGACAACCTTATGTTCAACATGCTTAAAACGTTGGAAATCTTGTTAGCACAAGATAATGTATCGCTTCCAGCAAAACCTAAACCTACAGCCCTCTTAGTAGCAGTATTAACTAAAAGGCTACCAGAATCTCCACCGTCCATCATGTGTCCAGTTATAATCTGGTCCTCGAAAACATAGTATGTTTCTCGGCCATAGTAAACCTTTATGGAGGCGTTAACATCAGTAATAGTCGATTCAGTATACCCGCTTGTTCGTCCAGACTTGCAAACCCGCATTCCAACGACAGGATCCTCCCATCCTACAATAACACCTATGTCTAGAACTTCATCAGATAAATCTTCTTCTCTTAAGGGCCTTCCACAATTGTGAACAATGAATGGTATCGAGTATATTCCAGATTTAGTTGTGAAATTATATACAGCTCCCTTATAGTGCCGCCTACTAATTGACCTAATTGGAACCAATATATAATCTGTAACGTTTGAAAACCTTCCCTCTAAATACATTTCAGCCCTTTCACCGGTAACTCGAATGTCGTAAGCAATCTTCTTTCTAGTTATGAACCTTTTACCTATGTTTATTCTTTCTATTCCTTGTTTGTTTTCATGGATTGAGCAGATAAATCCGAGCTTTGCTAACAGAAGAGGTATTTGATAAGCCAATGTTCTAGAGCTCGTCGTTATACTAATGATTCTGCCCCCCTTACCATAACCTACCCAACCGTCTCCGTAAATCAGCCCATCAAGAAACATCTTAATTGCAAACTTATCTGCTTTAAAAACCCAACTTGGAATTTTCTTCTCATTCCCTCTGCCTCCACCGAACTCTTCTCTTAAAAACCTAGCTAGGGGAGTTGAGCCAATAGTTATTTGGTTTTCGCCACCTACACGTCTTTTATAGAATGTTTTTAAATTAAGTATTTTAGCATATTCGTTTATCTTTTCTTCTCCGTCCCTATCACCTGGAGTTAAGCAAAAAGTAATATGGCCAGACCTTGTGTTTGCATACCCATCGGCTACATAGAGACCCAACAACCATGCTATATCCTTAAAAGACACTTCATAAGGAACTGAATTTATCTGTCTACTTTTTCTAAAGTATTTTCGAAGATTTATTGTCACATTCTCTTCCCCCTTCGGTATAGGCAAAACAAGATAGTCTCTTTTTGCATCAGTTGCATGCGGTGAGTAACCTGACCTAAGCTCTCCTGCTCTAACCCACTCGAATCTCCAAAAGAATCGGTCGTTTCTACAAACCAGGACTGGGTGGTCTGGTGTTAGTCTAAATGGAAACAGAAACATGGGTGTTATCTCAATTATATCTCCCTCGTATTCTCGGACGTGTTTTTTAATTACCTCGGTTCCTTCTCCTAAGCCATAGAGTTCTTTAGGCTCTGCCTGTTCGACATTAATAGGAAGAAAACTGTTATAGATGATTTCCCCTTCAGGTAGACAAGCTGCGTCGACGAGGTTAGTGTCAGGAGGGGGTTTAAGGTCAACATACTTGTACACGTATCCTACAACGTCCTTTCCGCCGTCATAGGGGCCAGGTTGGACGATATTTGTTCCAATAGGGCCGTAGAAGACATGCCTGTTGCTTAGCATAAGCTTTTCTCCGGTAACGTTATCGAAAACCCTTGTAGCAAGCGTTCCAGCGGTTATTAGAACACTTCCTATCGAGACCCCTCCAGGGATCCTGGCCCATCTAGCAGTCCTGCTTGCTTCAAGACCTGCTATAGTCCTTCCGGATTTGGCTTCTGGAAGTGTTTCCTGGAGCAGGCTTAAGGCTTTGAACTTTCCTGAAACTATAACCTTTACTGGAAAATCCATGAGAGATTTTGGAATCTTTTCAGCTACATCTGGGCTTTCAACGTAAACTTTTAGCACCTTGCTTCCATGGCTTACTCCAGCTATACCTTCCTGTAGGAGGAACTTTTGTGACAGTATGCTTACAGCCTCCTTTGGTGTGAAGCTCAAAGTATCACCTCTACTATGTTATCTAAACGTTATTTTTCCAGTAACCTTGATTATTACAGGGTATCCCATGTACATTGATGGTACTCGTATGGCGTCAGCTGGTGTTTCAACATAAAATATTATCGTGTTTCCAACGTATCCTATTCCAACTATTCCTGGAACGTTCAAGTATTCCGCTTTCGCTCGTGAGACAGCTTCAGCTATTGTAACCATATGCATCACTTTAGAAGGGATACTACTGCCCACGCTGATATTCCAAGTATAGCAAGTGGAACAATGTACTCTAAAATCTGGTAAATGTTCTGTGTTGCACCTGAAACCTGCCACGATAGTATCGCTAGCCCAAATATTCCAGCTAAGGCTATAATAGCCCATATTATTGGAGCAAGGTTTTTAGCGTTAGCTCTAACGTTTCCACAGAACACTGGATTATATGAGTCAAAAACTATAGTAAGATTTTTTCCAGAAATGTTATAGCTTTTAACCTTTATCCCTAGGCCTTCCTCGAACCCGACTATAATAGATAAGAGGCCTTCAGGGTTATCTGTTTCAAATGTTACACTGTATTCTCTAGAATATGGTTTAAAGCCTAAAAGCTTCATTTCAGATAAAGCGAACCTGTTGGCTGAAAGCTCTTCCTCAACATAGCTTTTGAACCTTTCACCTTTTTCAGAGTAGATTACGTGAGCTAGCTCATGCAATAGCGTGAAAACGTCAGCGTTCACGTCCAAAAATATTGTTCCATCACGGAAGAAGCTTCCAGAATAGGATTCAACTATCCTAGGAACACTTACACCATGCCTACTGCATACAACAGAAGCTATAGATGACGCTTGATCGACGTTCAAAGCCTATCGCCTCCTAAACTTCGCTATAGCGGCTACAACTGCTACAGCACCAACTATAACAAATCCATACGTTATATACTTAACCCATTCTTCAGTCTGAGTTGAAGGAGACTCTCCAGAATATTCTACATCAAGTGTTACAGTAGTGTTAAACCTTGTAGTCCATCCTGGAAAAAACGTAACAATACTCCATGTAAGCTCAACATAGTTGTCTCCTGGAGCAAGGTTTACTGGAACACTTTTTGTCCTAAGATTGTTTCCAGTAAAAATATCCCATTCTTCCTCAGCAACCTTAACCCCATTAATGTTAACAACAAATCCTGACGAAACAGGAAGGTTGTCCGGTTGAACAGAGTATTTCAAATTCGCTGAAATAATCTGTGTGCCAGAAGGTACTTTTATTGGACCGTACTTGAAAGAAACAGTCCAAGGAACACCCGGACCATAAGATGTAACTATAGCGACTCCTTTGTATATGTCGAACGTCTTATAGCTTGTTAGAGGCCTGACAACCTGAGCCAAAGCACATCACTTTTCCCCTTCCTTAAGCCACTTTTCAACCTGCTCCCTTGTAACCTTAGCCCCCTTCTGAATAGCTCCTACAGCAAGCTCCCTTCCTAAAGCTGTCCAAATAAACGGCCCAATAATAATTGCTCCAATAAATATTCCTAAAAGCACATCCCCTACAGAAAGAGTCCTAATCCTGCTGCTCATACAATCCAACATTTTACAACGTCAGCCTAATAAACTTTTTCATAAAGTTTATAATACAGTATACTATACCATGTTTTAGGTGAGCGTGTGTGCCATATAATCCGGCTCAAGCGACTACAACTGTTACGCTTGCCACTGCATCAGTTGACCTAACAGTATCTCCAGGCCCACCATGGACAGCTGGACAGACTGTAACATTGAAGGCTACAGTAAAATATGATAGCATAGCATGGGCTGGAAAAACTGTATCATTTACAATAATTCATGTTCCAACAGGGCACATTTATCTTATAACACAAGTTAGCACTGACTCATCTGGAGTAGCACAGACATCATACACCATACCGTGGACAATTTTATCAGATGTTCTCCCATGCAACACGATAGGATTTCGTGCTGCAATAGACAGCCCATACGTTGATAAGACTGTTACAGGAAAATGTGCCTATCCTACAAGGATAAGCATAAGTGTTCCATCTCCAACTGTTCCAGCAGGGTTCCCGTTCACTATAACAGGAAAGCTTGAGGCACAGATAGCATCAGGAACATGGGCTCCGATGAGCGGTAGAACTGTAAGCGTATACTATGACAGCACAAAGGTAGGAGATGTTGTAACAGATGGAAACGGAAACTATTCAATAAACGCATCTATTTCGACAACTGGAACATACACTTTGAAGGCTGTCTACGCTGGAGAAGGTTTTGCTACAGCAGTTGCGGCCACTACAATAAGTAACATTGGAAACATAGCAATACCTATAGTACTCCTAGTTTCAGGAGCAATCATTAGTACAAAGCTTAGAAAATAGTGGCATAATATGCCGTACAATGGAGCTGAAGCGTCAACGGTAGTGGAAATAAGGGAGGCTCCAACTGTAAAGTATCCCTGGTTGATATGGCTTATAGTAGCAGCTGGGGCAGTAACAATAATATATGCTATCTCTAGAAAGAAATAGGCTGTAAATCAAGTTATAAAACTAGATTTAAAATTTACATAGATTTAAAATTTATAATATAGTGTTTATATTAAGTTATTGGTGATAGAATGGTAGAGGCTTTATCGGTGACAAGCTACCTGCCAAGCTCAAGCTCTGAAATAAATCTTACAGTTGGAACCCCTGTAGCGAGCATTGTTTCATGCACTTTTCCATCAAGCCCTCAGAAGGCAGGAACATCGTTAAAGGTTTCTTTCACTATAATAAATAATGGAGTATACGGTACAATATATTTTAGGCTAAGAGATAACAGGACTCTTGAAGAATTTGGAACATCTACTGCAGTACTTGCTCCAGGAGAGCAGAAGAGCTGGGACGTTTACATTACAATGCCGTCAAGAGATATTACGCTTCAGCTTAGTGCTGGGCATATTGTTGACAGCTCATACTATATGGACGACTACAGGCAACAGGACATCCTCCTCCTAATAGAGGTACCTACAGCATTAACACTATCTCTTAATAAGACGACAGCATCTCCAGGTGAGACTTTAACGGCGACTGGAAAGCTTACTAGAACGGATACCGGTTCAGGACTTGGTGGGCAAACAGTATACCTTCTAGTTGACGGGTCAACGGTAAAGAACACTACTACAGCATCAGACGGCTCATACAGCATGAGCTTCTCAGCTCCAACTTCAACTGGAGCACATAAGGTTAAAGCAGAGTTCAGGGGAGCAACAGCATCAGCAATACTATCAGTAGAATACGCAATAAACTATGCTATACCAATTTCAATACTAGTTCTAGGAGTAGCATTATCAACGTACATTCCAAAGATAAAATCGAGATGACCAATATGACCATAATAGAATACCTTAGCAGTGAAAGCGGGGAAGTAAGCTTCACAGTAGAAGGGGCTCCAACTGTAAAGTATCCCTGGTGGATATGGCTTATAGTAGCAGCAGGAGCCCTATCATTAATGTACGCTGTTTCAAGGAGGTGACAGGATGGCTGGAACATATACTACAGTAACGTTCAACATCCCAGCTTCAGTTGAAGCTGGAAAAGATTTTAATGCAGCAGTAAACGGACACCAGGATAAATTAGACTTATTCTTCCCACCAAACATAGCAATAGGACTATACTATGAAGACGGTCCAGCAAGCGAAGTTACAATGATATTTGATAGTACACCGTATAAAGTTGCAAAGGGGAATGGAGTGGCATTCTATACAGTATCGCAAGTTGGAGTATGCTATAACCTAAACAGGACGGCTACAATAAAAGGGCTTGCTGAAGGAACGTACACGTTTTCAGCAGTATCAGGATACTTTCAGGACAACCTATTATACGTTGACGATAAAATAACAAAAACTGTAACAGTTAAACAAACTACACCACCTCCTCCTTCTGGAAAATACGCTCTAAAGATAGACACTAAATCGTGGTGGCTTTTCACAGAATCAGACTTTCTAAAAGAAGTTGGGACAACAGACCCTGCTCCAGGAACACACTACTATGACCAGAACACTGTAGCAAGAGTTGAAGCGAAGACAACAGTATTTGGAACATTATTCGACAGATGGATAATAGACGGTGAAAAGGAGAGCAAAGACAATCCGATAACGTTGACAATGGACAAGGACCATACTCTTACAGCATACTTTATACCAGCACAGGCTATAGCAGGAATAGGAGCGTTCTCTATAGCAATAATATACCTTATGGTTGGAGGAAGAAGAGAGTACCCGTATCCCTACGCACCACCGGTGTACATTATAAGTGGAGAAAAGGCTAAAAGTGAGTAGAATTGGCGACAATAGCCTTCACAGTAAAATATCCTGACGGAACACCTGCACCAGGTGCGACTGTAAAGGTCATGGACATGTGGGAGACGACAACATACGCTTCAGCTACAACAGGCTCTAGTGGAAAATGCAGTATAACAATGGATAAAGGAGACTACATGGTTCACGCTGAAAAAGAAGGATATAGTCCAAGCTATTCAACATACTATGACTTTTCAACTGACATGAGTGTAGAACTTTGGCTAAGGGAACTTGAAACTGTAACAGTTGAAATAGGAGTAGAGGCGTCTTCAACGGTTGACTCATGGACAAGATATCATGGGCTGGCTATAGATCAAGAGCTTAATTCTGACTTTTGGATATCACAGCCTGAAAAGATTATAACCGTATACCCTAGCCCTATTTCATTCAGCGAAATGATAAGACTTACTGTCGGAACCCATACCATAACCTATGGGAATAGTGCTGAAAGCGATTGGGACGCAAAAATATATGTTAACAAGCAACTTATAGCATCAGGTAAAGTTTCAAGGTACAATTTTTTGAAAGCAACATTCACTGTGACAACCCCTCCAGCACCAACTACACCAAAAGCAAAAATTATTTCATACTCTTTTCCATCAAGCCCTCAAAATGCTGGAGCAAATCTTAAGATTTCCTTTACTATACAGAATATTGGAGTGAACGGAAACATATACTGGAGATTATATGACACTGGCACAAAAGAGGAATTTAAAAAATGGGTTGAAACCATGGCTTCCGGTGAACAGAAAAGCTTTGAAGTTTACATAACAATGCCGCAAAGAAACCTAAGCTATCTTGAACTTCAAGCAGGCCATGTTACGGACAACGTGTACTATTGGGATGACTACAGATATACTGAAATACTTTTATCAACACCGACGCCAACACCTAAACCTTCTATAGCATCATACATAATATCACTAGCATCGATAATACTTGGATCATTTTCAGCATATATTATGAGGAGACGATAGCATGGTTCTAGAAAAATACGATAACGACATAGTGTTGCTCGTAATGGAGGACTGCATGGGATGTAAGAGCATAAAGCATCTGCTTAAAGAGGAAATTGAAAGAGGCTTCATAAAAGTACTAGACGTTTACAAGGACCCTGACGCAAAAAATATTATAGAAGAAGTAAAGCAAAAGCTTGAAATAAGCTACGTTCCAACACTTTTAAAGATAAGGAGAACAAGCTCAGGATATGAAGTCTGCAACATAACAGAAGAAAAATGTGAAACAGTAACATTCTAGAAAACTTAATATACCTAAACAATATTACTTTTTACACGATGCCTATGGAGGTAAAGGCTGAAGACATTATAGCAATACTATTACTAATATGCTCATTCACAGCACTATACCTTGGAAAAGCATCATGGGAGCAAATACTATCAATAATAACACTTATAGCTGGAATATACTTTGGAATAGGAGTAGGATACAAGAGGGCTGCTTCCGCAAAAGGAGGGTGAAAAGGTTGCCTGAAGACGAGAAAACATTAAACAAGAACGACCCAATAGTATCAAGCTTCCTATCGGACATTTCAGACCTAAAAATAAAGGTTGCACGACTAGAAGAAAGACAAAACAATCTTGAGAAAACAGTAGAATATTTGAAACAAAAGATAGAGGGTATAGACTCGAAAATCTGGTACATACTATCAGGCGTAATCGTATCAATAATACTTCAAATCCTACTAAGGATGATGCACTAAATGAATCTCAAAAAACTTTATGAAAGAATAAAAGGTAAAGCAAACGTTATAGGCTACAGCGGAAGACTTCAACCAAGACTTCGTAAAGGTCAAGTCGTTCCAGAAGAAAAATGCTTCAGAGTATATGTAACAAGAAAACTGCCTCTTGCACAGCTTAGAGCCGAAGACGTTGTACCATCAGTTATTGACGGCATCCCAACAGACCTTGTAGAAATTGGTGAGGTTAAGGCTTTAAGCGGAAGCGTTGACAGAACCGGTTTTTTTCGACCTCTAGTTATGGGAATAAGCGTAAGCGGGGGAAACGTTACAGCAGGAACCCTAAGCATACCCTTTAAAGATGCGAAAGGAAACGTATACCTTTCAAGTAATTCTCATGTGCTTGTTGACAATCCTTCCCAGCCTCCAGAACAGGTTACTAACAAGGTTATAAAACAGCCTGGAAACTATGATATTCGAAATCACGGTTGGGATGTTAACGATCCTAAATATGTTGTAGGAGAATATTTTTGGCACCAGCAAGTTTACCCGATAGGAGGAAACAGCGGATGCAGTGTTGCTAAAGTCTGGTCTGGAATATATAATATTCTTGCAAAAGCTCTAAACAGGAAGACGAGGCTCACCCCAGTACTTGAAGTAGCCAATAAAATAGACTTCGCACTATTCAAGCCATCTGTTGAATACAAGCTAGAAGTGTTAGAGCTTGATATAACGGGTAAAAAGTTTGTAGGATTGCTCTTTGCAGGCTCAGACTACAGCACAATAATATGTAAAGCATCCAACATAGTTGAAACCGGGTACACTCCTGTCATAGAATATTCTGATGCTAAAGTAAATGACATAATATTCAAGAGTGGCCGTACAACTGGAACCACAAAGGGTACAGTATTAGACGACAGCGGAAACGTTACAGTAAACTATGGGGACTTCAATGCATGGTTCGAGGATATCATTATAGCTACAGCGATAAGCCAGCCAGGAGATTCAGGAAGTTCAACTTACGTGTAATTTATGAAGTTCAAGGTTTACGGTGCAGTATACGATAATATTCTCATAAACATTGTTAGAGCATTATCTCTTGGCGTAACCTACGGTATCATTGAAACCTATGTTCCATTAAATCAGATACCCGTTTACAGAATATTATATATACTAATGCTTTCCCTTCCGTTTATTTCTAGAAATTTGTGGTTGTGGATAGGGGACGCTGCACTGTGCATGCTCGTTCAAGATATAACGTATTGGGTTTACATTAATCAGAAGCCTTGGCAGTGGTCGTGGTACTATCCAGTAGTATATGGCATGCCTTTACTGTATCCGGTAGCTGTCGCTATAGTGATTGCGGCTTATTGGAAAGCTTGCTACAAAACATTAGGTTTTCTGAAGCAAGCTACTTAGGATTTTTAGATTTTACATAAAATCGACAAGAAAGCCTACGGTTTTAACCGTGGGATGAATTGTCGATAGGCTTAAATATATCTTCATTTATGAAGATGGAACAACGAGAACAAGGCTACGAGGAATTTCGTACCGGCTAGGCTCCCTTTATTTTTTATTCTGGCGGAACGTTGACTATTCTGTCTCTTCTTATCATCAACTGTCTTCTTGCTTTCATGATTAGAACGTATGGGAGAAGCCTTTTAACGTAAGCCTGATAAATTTTACAGAAGGATTCCGGTATAATGTGGATGTCCTTGTTCATGTCATAGTTTACCGCTAAGCATCCACCATTGCATGCTTCTTCAAGAGGGCATGTGCTACAATCGAGTGTTTTAGAATATGGTTTCACCTTCCAATATTCCTCATTATATTTTCTTCTAGCTTCCTGGTCTATTCCATTGAACACATCTCCTATGACACCACTTTGAGATGAAACAAACCTATGGCAGAGGGGCAGTTTGCCGTGA
>Ga0080004_1148638_pt1 | contig 15441 bp, 22 predicted proteins | sample WasSprMetagenome_FD_69207 | JGI IMG/M metagenome (GOLD analysis project Ga0080004, IMG submission 69207) | Sulfidic aquatic microbial communities from Washburn Spring, Yellowstone National Park, USA - WS (SPADES assembly) (version 2) | ecosystem: Environmental > Aquatic > Thermal springs > Hot... | reverse complement strand
TTCTCTGCTATGAGAATCATATGTGTTCTTTCAATTCTATCCTTTAGATTCCTACGGTATAGCGGGACTGATACTGCTAGTGTTCTATCTGCTATTCCTTTCAATTCTATCTTTTAGATTCTGAAGTCGCTGAACACGTTGGAGAATTCCATGCCATCAAAGAACTTTCAATTCTATCTTTTAGATTCCCACCACTGCTCCTTAGGTACGAGCTCCCCTAGCCTGTACCTTTCAATTCTATCTTTTAGATTCAGTTCTTGGTTAATGTAGCAAAGCAGTTGAGGAAGGACATCACTTTCAATTCTATCTTTTAGATTCGGTATGCTAAGCTGAGGGAGCTTGAGAGGATTGTTAAGTACTACTTTCAATTCTATCTTTTAGATTCGTTACCGCTGTTCTGAGCTCTATGCTCTTCCTCGCCTCGTGCTCTTTCAATTCTATCTTTTAGATTCAGAAGATGTACTGGGATTATGCTAGAAGAGTTGTTGAGACTTTCAATTCTATCTTTTAGATTCGACTCTCTCCTGGAGTAGCGAGAGTAGTGCGTTGAGGATGGCGGAGTTCGCCTTGAATATCTCGTCTAGGAAGACGAACTCACTTCTGACTATATTACTCCAGTTTCTCCTGAATTCACCCTTACTCAAACTTATGATATCAACAGTACCGAATAACTCGTCGTACGACGTAAACTTCGTTAGAAGGTACTGGTAGAAGTTAGCGTTTACCAACTTAGCGAACATTCTGACTGCGTAGGACTTAGCCGTTCCGGGCGGGCCGATAACGACTAAGTGCTCACCGGCGATGCTTGCGATCATCAGAGCTTTCACGAAGTCTTCGTGTCCAATTATCATGGTGTTTAGTGTTTTTTCTACATCAAGAATCTTTCTCCTTGCAATTTCAATCGGGGAGGTTTTGGGGTTAGGGTTTGGGTTGGACATCACACACCCCGTGGAGTTAAAACTAGATTGAACTAAGGTACTTCCTGAAAGCCTCCAGTAGTGCTCTCTTATACTGTAGGTCGTTGCTCAGGCGCTTTAGTGCCGACCTCTTCTGTTGCTCCTCAGCCTCCTTGATCCTCCTCTCCAGTTCCTCAGCGTCGGCACTGAGATGGGTCACCGCTGCGTTTAGTAACTCCTTGGCGTCGTCGGGCTCAAGGTATACCGGTACCGCTTTAACGGAATATATCTTATCGATGTCGATGTTCTTCACCTGATTGAGAGGTAACTTACTCAGTTCTGACCTCACCCACTCGCTAACCTTCTGAGCCTCCTTTACAGCTTCTTCAGTAACCGCCACCCAGACGCCGTACTCCTCAACGTAAGCGAAGACCCTTTCAATACGCTCGTACGTCGCCCTCCTGATACCCTCCAACCTACTAGCAACCTGTGCAGCAAGACCCTCCCACTTCCTAACCTCCTCCCTCTCCTTGACCTCGACTTTCTGAAGAATCTAAAAGATAGAATTGAAAGAGTTGGCTTTAAAATCGTCCATGTTGCTGGGTCTACTAGTATGAACGAATCTAAAAGATAGAATTGAAAGGATTGTCTACATATACCCTGCTATATAGTCTACCGCTATTGCTCTGGAATCTAAAAGATAGAATTGAAAGATACGGCTACCCAAAGAACATCATTATAGCGAACAACTTCATATGAATCTAAAAGATAGAATTGAAAGTCGCATTCATCTCTAGTAAGTATGCGCTTCACGCTGACGTATGAATCTAAAAGATAGAATTGAAAGGCTCGACCTCCTTGAGAGACCTCTCAAGCTCCGCCTCAACAGCGAATCTAAAAGATAGAATTGAAAGAGTTAACACCCCAGACCTCACCGACAGCAGGATCCTCAAGAATCTAAAAGATAGAATTGAAAGGGCTCTTCAGCTCGCCGACGTACCTCGACAGCCTTGGTGATGAATCTAAAAGATAGAATTGAAAGCCTGCCTCTCCTGCGCCGCCATCTACTGCACACCCCGCTTACTTCGAATCTAAAAGATAGAATTGAAAGAAGGAGGTGGTCGAGATCGAGAGGGCTGACGAGATGACCGCGGAGGAATCTAAAAGATAGAATTGAAAGGGCTCGGTACTCTCGCTCATCTATTTTGCCTCTGCGGTAGGCGGAATCTAAAAGATAGAATTGAAAGCCTGAGCGAAACCCTGGGAAGCCGTGGAAGTGGTTAATCGAATCTAAAAGATAGAATTGAAAGAGAAATACTGATGTAAATATCTCTAGGTCTATGAACTTGAATAGAATCTAAAAGATAGAATTGAAAGGCTCATGTAGCCTTCGAGGAAAGACCTCTCAAGGTAGCTGAATCTAAAAGATAGAATTGAAAGACCGGGTCGAGCCCATCAGCTTCAACACTCCCCATGAGGCTCTGAATCTAAAAGATAGAATTGAAAGATTATGAATGCGTCTCCCCACAACGCCAACTCCGTCGCGTTCCCATCGGTGACGGTGTATTTGGCGGTGCCGATCGGTTTAGCCCTGAAGGGGAGTGCTATGACTTTGCCGGGGACTGGTACCGGTGTGGGTGCTGGGGCCGGGGGTGTCACCACTACAGGTACCTTAGCCATCGCACTAAGCAGATAGACAACCTTCTCCAGTTGCTTGTTGGTGTAGTCGAGTTGCTTGATCATTACTTCGAGCTGATCATCGATCCTAGTTACGAAGTCGATGATGTGGTACCACGCACGCTCGGGTATCTGGACGTAACCGTCTACCTTTACCTTGGACATGCGTCAATCCTCCTAATCCTCATCAGTGAGCTCTACCTCCACCACGGCGTATATCGTCCCAACACCGGTCGTGTTGGCGTAAGATAGCTTTATACCCTCCTTGCCAGTCCTAGCCTGAACCACTATGGGTCTCCTCTTCTCGAGCTCCAGACTGCCCGCACCACTCAAGTGCTCCGAGTCAACGACATACCACGTAGGTGCTGATGCTGTCACGTCGTCTGATACCTGGATCTGCAACGTGAATCCTGCCGTCCCAGCCAGCCTCTTGGCCCATACCTTAGCCTTCAGGCCCTTGGGCACCCTGATGAGCGTGAAGTTGCCGTACACGTCCGGGCTGGTTAGTGTTAAGTCGCCCGACTGCCCACTACCTGTCGGGGAAGCCGTCCCATACACGGTTATGAGCCACTTCATGCTACCACCCCTACACCTTTAGCTGACCGAGTATTTCTGCGTACTCCCTGAGGGCCCTGTCCCTCTCGTCGTACCTGTAGATCCTGAACAGCTGAGGTGTGTTAGCCCTTATCGGGAACCCGTACACCCTCCTGAACGTCTCCATAATCAGCGGGTCTATGTAACTGATCGGTATAGTCAGCCAGTAGCTCGGCACCCTGCGTGACAGTACCTCGAATATCAGTTCCGGGCTCTTGGGCACCTCGACGATGTACTCGCCGTACACGAACCTTACGAACGTCTTCAGGTTGAGGTTGGTGTCGTTGCCGAACCTGTAGCCGTACTGGATGTACGGCATGTGAACCATCTCTATGAATCCCCTGCCGAACCCGAACTCGGAGTCCACGCCGGTTATCACCCTGCCCTTCTGGAACCTGCCCTGGGTCACCCTGCTCGGTACCTGCACGTCCACCCTTACGACCGCCGGGTACACGTACAGCTTTACGTGGTACAACCTGTCCCCCTCGTCCTCCGGCGTGTGCCACATGTCCGTGTTGCTGTACGTGCCTGACACTATCGGCGGGAACTGGATGCCGTCCCTCACGTAGGCCCTAGCCGGCAACACCCCGTCAGCCGGTACCGTCGTCGAGGTGCCATCGTACGTCGGCAACGACGTGCCTGAGCTGATCGGCAGAGGGCCGTAGTTCAGAACCTCGTACCCCTTGTTTACCCTGCTCTTGACCCTAAACACCACAGCACCAGTGGTTGCAGGTATGTATATGGTTAGATACCCTCCCTCAGGTACCAACCCGAACTCATCCGACTGATACGACATGGCACTCCCTCCGATACTAAGTGGCGTGGAAGTTTATAAATACAACCTGAAAACCTCGCCCTTTAGGACTGGGTAGCTCACAAGTGAGTTACCCCGCCCTTTAAGGGCGGGGCTTCCAGCGTTTAGCTGGGGCTTTACGCCTCCAGCCTCATCTGCTGGTTTGGGGGGCTCACGACTCCCCCATCCCGCAGAGCTCATTACCCTGCGGGCTATGTTTATGGAGGCGTTCAAGTCTCTATAAAATCTGGGCAGAAGCAAAAAATGTGCTATGCTTAGACCCCGATTACCACTACCGTCACGGTTACCGTGTAGGTTGCTGGCGAAGTCCCGGGGTTGTACAGCGTCACGGTCACGGATGTCTCGGTCGATGTGAAGCTGACTATGTAGGCCGTTCCTCCGGATACCGATATCCCTGTGACTCCGTACACGCCCAATATCTTGCTCAGCGGGCCCAGAGGCAGGGTTATTGTTGCGTTGCCGGTAGCGCCGGCATTTATGGTCACACTACCGCTGGCAGTTACGGCAACCACCTTCTTGCCTTCAGTGGTTATCGCCAGTAAGCTCATTCAGTCACCCCGGTTACGATACCCACTTGGGCGTCCTAGCGAAGTCGTGCTCGTAGAACACCATGCCCAGCATCTTGATGGTCGCTGTTCCAGTCCTAGTAGGCATGAATCCCCACATCAGCCCTCTGTTGAAGTCCACCCACGTGGCACCTATGGTTGGGTACTGGTATAGTGCCATGCCGTTCTCAAGCGGTAGCTCGATCAGCGGGTCTACCGCGTATATACCGTAGTCTGTCTTGGCCTCGCTGATTATCCTGAACTGCTGGGCACTCGGTGTGGTTCCGTACTCGACCAGCCCGTTGTGGAACACCAGTATGAACGTCCTTGCCTCTGACGCCGAACTGGTTCTGTAGTAGTTGGTTCCGTCACCTAGCAACCACGCGGTCGTGCCGGCGGTTATGCTTATGTCCCATGAGTTGGTGCTGTAGCTTGTGTAGCACGGGGATGTCGCACTCGGAGTCGCCGCGTACTTTATTGCCTGCGGGAACAGCCAAGCCGCACCCAGCGAGCCGGGCACGCTCGGGAACGCGTAGTTCTTCCTTATCGGGAACGTTGCCTTAGCCACCGCGGCGAACTCGATGACCAGCCTCTCCTGCCTAGCGATGTCCATGGCTAGCTTTGGAGATACCTTTCCAAGCCTATCCAGCCCCAGGTAGAACGCCGTTCGTATGGCTTCTATCTCTGCGTTGTCTAGCGGGGCGTACGGTAGCTGATCCCTGCCCAGCCCGATTATGTTTACTCCGGTTGTTCCCGATATCTCCTGTACTGTCTTTAGGACTCTTACGGCAGCCATACGCACACCTCATGTTGTTGCCTGTATACATGTTTTTAAATCTTCCGGTATCTTAGATATACTCAGGTGTCAGCATGGTGAAGAACGTGACCGTGACCAAAAAGCTGTTCCTGGACTGGGCCAGGTCTAGGTACGGGCCTAACGTCAGGTTCGTTAGGAAGGGTGCTGTTGACTTCGTGTTGCCCGACGGAACCAGGGTCATAGTTAAGAGACCCATAAGGGGCTTCATATACTTCACTAAGAGTCAGTGGGGCGGTCTCAGCGATGGTGACGTGGTCGCGGTGGTCGATGAGACCAAGGGCGTTATTGGGATGATCCCGTTCTCGAAGCTCAGGGACGGCGAGCCCGTCGACATCGGAAACTACAGGTTCACGGTGATCGTTGAGAAGCCGGCGTACGCCACCCTCAGAATAAGGTGCTCGAGGGAAATATATGAAAAATTTGGAAAAATAGCTGTTGAGATCGGAGGCTACGAAAATGCTCTACGCTACCTGCTCGACCTGTACGAGCTCTACGGTCGCAGACCTAGCCCTAGGGTGTTTTAGTAGACCTTACCGCCTGTAACCGGTGCGGGTGCTGGAGCTGGGGCTGGTGCCGCAGGCGTTACGGTCACAGCTACAGCCTTGCCGACAGCTTGGGTAGCTGGTGCTGGAGCTGGTGCCAGCCCTATTTTTGCCAGTGCCTCTTCAGGCGTGGCAAATATGGACATTATGGCACCGGCCAGCCCTCCTGCCTTCAGCGAGTTCGTGAAGCTCTCGATGGATGCCTTGGTCTCGGGCATCTTGATTACCTCCAATATCCTCATTAGCAGGTGGGTGCCTATTGTGAACAGCTCCCTTCTCAGCCTCTCAGGAACGTTCTTACCGTACGCGGCGTACCCCGTCGCTATGACGCCGGCAGTCATGTCGACCAATATCTTGCCTACGCCCTTGGTGAACACCTCGGATATTTGCTCGAGCAATGTGGCCTCCAACTCCCCGCCTATCTGCACGGCTAGGTGCTCCCTAGGTATGCCTGTCTTCCTAGCCAATCCATCCATCAGGTCGTCTGCCCAGGACGTGAGGCGTACCATGTCTACTACACCATATCTATAGTGTGTAACGGGATTTTTAAATGCTGTGTCAGACAATCTGTTAAAAGCTACGAATAGAAAATAGTTCTGGTGGGCGCATGTCCTACGAGAGCAATTGCGTCAGCACATCGGCCAGGGTGCACTCGGGCTGGGTGTGGACGTTCCCTCCGGCGTTCGCTTTCGAGTTGCATGTAGCCTCGCTGGGCCCGTACAGAAGCGTGCTCGAACTGAAAAAAGCCGGCAAGCCGTATAGGGAGACCAGGTTCAGGATATACGGCGATGTTCAGGCCAGCACGACAGCACACCACCTGTCAGGTTTGACGGTGACGTACCTAGGAAGGGGCGGGAGCGAGATCAAGATAGCTGACTGGAGGCCCGGCATGTTCGAGTACCCAACCCAGACTAGAATACCGATAAACACATACCTAGATGTCGACACCCAGTGGAGGGGGTTGGGGATACAGGCAATCAAGATCAGCGGCAACACCGGATGGGAGACCGTCGTCGACATAACCGCCAACATATGCTACGAGCTTACGTGGGTGGGATGATGCCGCTCGTCGAGGTAGGGGTCAGGCACGAAACCAAGAGACCGGTATGCGACGCCAGCGGGACTCAGGAGGACGTACAGTCGAAGTGCAACCAGACGATGCTCCCCGGTTACGTATATGAGATACAGATGTACGTCGATCCGCCGATAAAGAGGGAGGACGCTGTCAAGCTGTTCGACCTGGTCAAGATGCTTGAAAGCAAGATGCCTAAAATAGGCATAAACTACATATCCATATCAGACGACGGCAAGGTGATAACGTTCCAGGTGTTCGACCCAGAACCGTCCGATCACGGGTTGCTCGGGGTTCCAGCCATAGTCGTGGCGATAATAGTGATAGCAGCCTTGCTCGCTGTGGTGTCAGTGTTCCAGTACCTGACGGTTAACAGGGTCGTGACATCAATGGAGGAGTACGTACCGCCAGAAGAGGTCAGAGAAGAGGTCAAAAAACAAGTCAAGTACTTGCTCCCGATAGCAGTCGGAAGCCTATCCATAGCACTAGCCGGCGTCGGCGTGTACCTGATATCTACGAGCATGAAGAGATAGTGCTACAGGTTTCTTCCTGATTTGCTCTTCTCTTTTTTGAGTCCCTGCGTTGTCTTGATATCCTCGATTATCTTATGCAATAACTGTAGTAATTTGTATATGTTCTCGAATATCTCCATGTACTCTCGTTCAACCTCCCTATACCTAGCGGCCGCCCACTCGGCCACTTGATATCTTATGTCATCCGTGATCTGCTCACGCGGTTCCTGCCTCCTCTCAAGTATCCTCTCAACCTCCTCCTCAGGTATCAGGTGATAACCGCTTTCAGACCTAACAGCCTTGATCTTTCCCTCCTTGATCCACTTGTGTAGGGTTCCGTAGCTTATCCCAAGCCTCTGGCACGCCTCTTTAGGCCTGAGCAACCTGCCCGACATTATATCACCGCTACTACAAATCACAACAAAGCTTATAAAGCTTTGTTATAAAATCCTATTTGGGCTTTAATAAAAAGTATAGTGCCACCCCCAACATTATGATTCCTGCTACGGCGAGTATTATCCCCCACAGCCAGTGGTGAGGTCTGTCCAGCTTGCCGAAGTCCTTTATGTCGTCGGCAACCATGGCGACCCCGGAGGTTAGCATGTCTATCGCATTGTATACTGCGTCCTCCGCACTCCTGATCGATGACACCACCACTCTCTTGATCTCCCTCATGAACGATATCGTGTCGCCCCTAGCCAGCGAGTCGATGACGTCGGATATCATCTCCTATCCTCAAGCAACATGCTTCTGAGCCATCCGACCAGCTTCCTGCATAGGTTTGGGTATTTGACCATGTACTCCTCCACATCCTTAAGGTTCCTCTTCCTAGCCTGAGCCAGCACGTTGTCGTACGTCAGCTTCTCGAGCAGATCCCTAGAGGCGAACCTTTTTGCTAGATTCAGCACTGTCGACAGCATCGTCGCCACGGGCTCGGCTACGGGGTCGTCCTTGCTCATGAACACCGTGTTGAAGTCCACCTTATCGTGCATCTCCTCCAACACTGACAGCACGTTCTCGGTCGTGGGTTGCTGACCCCTATCAGCAAGCCTCCTGAGAACCTCGTCCCACCTAAGGGCCACCGTTAGTGCCGCCGAGTCCAGTATGTCCTTCAGGAACATCTGAACCGTGTCTACGGCAACGTCCTCGAGCATCTTCTTAGTTGAGCTGGCGACCCTACTGGCCGCTTCCCTGATTCCCACCCTGCTCACCCGGTTGCTGGCCCTGAGCCACGCTGCTGGTGCTCTGCTGTGCCTGCACGCCAACCTCCGCCTGCTGTTGCTGTGCCTGCTGTATCTGGCTATACAGCGACTGCATCCTCCTTATAACCGACTCCCTAAGTGCATCCCTCTGAGCGGCTATTATCTCCCTTATTATGGGCCCCAGAACCTCCCTTATGGAGTCCCTTATCAGATCCGTAGCGTACTGCATCCTAGCCTTGTCCATCTCGAACTCCCTAGCGAGCTCAGCCCTCAGCCTCTCCCTCTCCTCCTCCAACTGCCTTCTTAGATCTTCAGCCGTCACCTTCCTCACCTCGTACCCGTACTTCTTCAGCTCCTCAGCCAGCTTGTCCGGGCTGACCTGAACTGCCTGTTGCCCCTGAGTTGCTACCTGTTCGGGTGCCTCCTTTATCAGCCCGTACTTCTTTGCCAGATCTATGGTGTCCTCCAGCTCCTTGAACACCTGGGTAGCCAGCGACTTCAGTTGTTGCGGCTGGTGTTGCATCTGGTTCATCCTCTCCTCTATGGACTTGAACCTGTCCTCGATCTTCTTCACCAGATCCTCGATGGGCGACGGTTGCTGAACCTGTTGCGGCTTGGACATCCTCTCCTGCAACTCGTCGAACCTCTTCTTCATCTCCTCAAGCTCCTTCCTGAGCTCCTCGAACGCAGACCTCTTTGACTGCTCCTCCTTAAGCTCCATTATGTCCTTCCTCAGCTCGTTTATAACCGCCTCGAACTTCTTGGAGTCCGTGTCGTCCCTGAGGGACTTCAGTATCTCCTTGATTATTGCCGCCTTGGTCAAACTGTCTTCATCACTTCCCTTGCTGGAACCGACAAGCTCCCTGATGAGCAACAGCGACGCCGGGGTCTTGGCCTCATCCGGCAGGCTGGTTATAACCGGCTTTATGCTGTCCACCCTCCTTAAGAACTCCTCAAGCTCCTTCAGCCTGTCCTGCTTGGACAACAACGGTTGCAACAGTTGCCTAGCCTGTTCGGGCGGTATGTTGTACTTCTTAGAGTACGCCATTATCAGGGCTTCCATCAACGACTCGTCGCCGCTCACTGCTCACCACCCCCCTCACTAACTTCCTGAGCCTCCTCGCTCATCAGCCCGAACACCTTGAACATCCTTATCAGCTTGTCCAACTGCCTGTCGTCCATTATCGTCATCGACATCTCGAGCATCTTCCTGTACCTGTCAGCCGAGTCCATCAGGTACCACAGCTTCCCGCCCAGCTCCTCAATCTTCTGCTCGAGAACCGCTATCTTCAAGTCCCTCATGCTTACCTCCTCCTTCAGTTGCTCCAGCTGGGACATCATCTTCGAGCTGTCCTTGCCAGCTATCAGCAGGTTGTAGAACTTCTCCATAACGAACGACTTGAACCTCTCCACATCCCTAGCACCCTCTATCACGGTCTGTATCTTCTCAGGGCTCTCGCCCGACGCCATCAGAACGGCTATCATCGCCTCAGTGCCTATGTCCTGTATTGCACTCTGCAACCACGACAGCTTCTCCATCAGGTTCTCTACTATGGGCTTCCTCCCCCTAACGGTTGTGGCGAACAGGGCTATGTCAGATACCCCCTTGACCTCTGTCTTCTCGCCAGACCTGATCTTGTCCCTAACCTCGGATGCGATGGCCTGCAACCTGTTCAGAAGCTCTTCGTCGTACGGCATTGTGTACGACTTCCCGTCAACGTCTATCCTTATCTTGTCCCCCATCTTCCTGACGTATACCTTCTGTTTAGCTTCCCTAACAAGACGCTCCGCATCCTCTGGAGATACGGACACATACTACACCGAGTTGTAGTTGTGTTCTGGCTTAAAAAGCTTGACAACCTCCTTGACAACCTTATTTAGGTACTTGACAACCTCCTTGGCAATACCTTGACAACCTCATGTACCAGCCATTGTATAGTACTAAGCTTGACACATAAATTATACCACACATAACGACTAGCTGTACACATCTGTAGCAAAACTTACACAATAGTACAACACGAAATGACGTTATAAATGATGATGTTGGTTGCCTTGATGGCTGATGATTGATGGTTTGACCCCAAATAAACCGATGGAGCCCCATTCCGTTCAAATCCATGATGATGCTGTGTAGGTTGTGTCTTCGCCCAATAATCTAAGTTCGGTTCATTTGGGGGGTCAGTGGTACAAAGTAGTACTGGTCTCAACCGCTTCACTTGGCTGTCTTAAGCTCCTTGAAGAACGACTTGGCCACCCTCGTCGCTAGAACCTTGGCTACAACTGCCCTAGCCTCTGGTGTGGTGGCCATCCTGCTGGCTAGGGTCGTCGCCCACTCCGATGACGCTATGGCGTCGACCAGCTTCTTCAGCTCCTCGTCCTCTTCCTCAGGGTCTGCGTTGATTTTGTTCAGAGCTACGACCACGGCTACGAACGCTAACGGTGATAACGCCAGTGCGTACGTTGCGTACCTGGCTAGCACCAGCACACACCAAATTGAGATGCTTTGCAACAATATAAACCCTCTGATTCCTAGTTCAGTATGGTGGGTCGATGTGTCAGAGGAAAGGGATGAGTGCCCTGAGATATCTGCCAAGGCGACCGGCCTGGCCATAAGGGAGTACCTGCTCGCTAAGGGCTCCGGATCCCCGTACGACTTCTACAAGTGCTTCAGGAGGATCAAGCCAAGCACCAGCTACAAGAACATAGCGTACTACTTCTACCTGCTACACAAGGCGGGTCTGATAGAGAGGGTCGGAACAGAGCCGTCATCGAAGGGAGGCATAGACAAGAGCCTGTATAGGGCGGTTGAGAGCAGGCTGGCTGATGAGGGATGGTTGCACCCTCAGGAGATATTCTACCCTGAGACAAGGCTCGGTAAGAGGAGGTACAGGAAGGCGAAGCTGCTTTGAGCATCGACTGGATGTGCGAGGAAGCCAAGAACTTCTACGACTACCTAGTGCTCAGGGGCAGGTCTCAGGACACCGCCTACCAGAACGCCAGGCACGTGCATCACTTCCTCAAGTGGCTGGGCAAGCCGGCATCTGACGCGACCAAGGATGACGTCATGAGCTACATAAGGTACCTCAGGGACGGAAAGAAGTTCACCGAGTCCACCATAAGGAACGTGTGCTACGCACTGTCCGCCTTCTTCACGTACCTAGGCAACAGGGATCTGGCCAACTGGGTTCCCAGACCCGTGCCAAAGCCCGGCGAGGTCGAGTGGTTGCCCGAGGAAACTGTGATAAGGGTCGTCGACAGAGACCCAGTCCTCAGGGTGGCGTACGAGCTGGCACTCAGGGTTTCAGAGCTCCTGTTGCTCAGGAGGGACGAGTACAACCCGGAGACTGGGGTCATAGCAGTGTACAGGCTCAAGCACAAGGGCAAGCCGAACAGGTACATCCTCCAGCTATCAGACGAGACTAGGGAGTTGCTAAACGAGTACATAGAGAGCAACCCGTGTCCCGACGGCAGGATATTCTGCATGTCTAGGAAGGCCATACAGCTGAGGTTCAAGAAGGCACTCGCTAGGACAGGTATAGACCCTGACAGGTACACCTTCCACGTGCTAAGGCATTGCTTGCATCCGGACACCAGAATAGTTGTTCCTGAGGGGATTCTACCTGCTAAGCTCTTATACTTTAGACATAGCCCCGTTGTGTCCCTTAACTTCGACAACATGCAACTCACAATAGGTGAGGTTAGTGGTAAGAGTATGCATATAGCGAACAAGCTGTTATCGATATGGGCAGGTGGTAGAGAGCTCGTCTGCACGCCAGAACACAGACTGTTCAGGCTGAGGAACGGTGTTATAGAGGAGGTGCAAGCGAGTGAGTTGAGAGTTGGTGACTATATAGCCGGTGTAAGATGGGTAGAGGTTCCCAATAGAAATAGGGTGTTTGAGCCGAAACTGTGGAGGTTGATGGGTTACGTTGTGGGAGACGGTTACGTGACTAAACTCGGACTTAGTGTATCGGAGAAGGACGAAAGGCTGATCGCTTATTACACCAACCTATTGAAGGAGCTCGGCTTCAGCTCCCATATCCGAAAGGAAGCAGTAGCCAATGCATTTAGAATTGAAGCCCTCTCTGTGGCGTTGAGAGACCTAGCACGCTATTTGGGGCTAGATTCTAAGAGTAGTCATAGAAGAGTCCCGCTAGAGCTGTTCCATGCAACAGATGATGAGATTAAGGAGTTTATAGCTGGATTCTATGATGCCGAAGGATCAAGAATTGATGAAAAAAGTAAGTATATTAGGATGTTTAGTACATCTAAGGATTTACTTAAAGATATCCAGATGCTACTACTGTATTTCGGTATACATTCATATCTGTCAAAACGTGTCAGAAGGGTTAGACTCCCACAGGGTAAGTTGTTAGAGCATCATGTACTATACGAACTTAGAATAACCGATAGCGAGGATGTTGAGAAGTTTGCTAGGACAGTACCGACACTAAAGATTGATGCCGCTCCCAAACCTAAAAAACCGAAGTCTGGCGATGTGATTCCAGTAGCAGATGTTTTAAAGAAGATCTATGAGAGAAGGGTTAGAGAAGGAAAGAAGGTGCTATGGCTATCAAAATACATGAATGTAAACCCCTCAAGAAGAACATTAGCCAGGATCCTGAAAATCATAGCGGATGAGCCAGAGACCCCGTTTTTAAGAATGTTGGTCGAGGGGAACATTAGGTGGTTTAAAGTTACGAAAATAGAGGAGTCGGGAGGGTGGGGCGGGTTTGTAGAAACGAAAGAAGTGAAGGTGGGACATTATATAACGTACGATTTTGAGGTACCGAAATACCATACGCTGATAACGGACGGTATAATAAGTCATAACTCGAGATGCACGAACATAGTCATAAACCAGCTAAAGAATAAGGGCACGGCAGACCTGATAGTGCTGTCCAAGTTCATGGGGCACCTGAGCCCTAACACTACAATGATGTATGTCCACATAGCCACCAAGGCGTTGGGCATGGAGGTGCCCATAAAGCTGTGAGGAACGTTACGGGAACCAAAAAACATGTTTTGGTTTATATGTTGACAGAACAGCTAAGTCCGCTGTTACACCCTCTTGGTGAACGCCATCTTGAACTTGGTAGACCATCTCTTCTGTGTGAACGCGTTCTCTATTCCGGCCTCGTAGTCGCTCTTCTTGGCAGTCGCCTTACCCTGGAAGTCCTTCCAGTTGCTCGCAGGTAGCGAAGCCTTTATTTCAGCCTCTGACATACCCAGTAGCTTTGCTAGCGACTTGGCGTAGTTGTCGAACGCTGCTGGTGAGGATACCTGATTTGTCCACACGCCGCTCGAAGCCTTAGCGTTCTTGTGCCAGACGGGCTCCGCATCATCTATGCTATTGTACCTAGGTCTTCCCCTTGGCATGCTGTGCTCCCGTATGTTATTGTAGCTGTCTGACGTATATATTTGCCTCATACCTAATTTTCTGTTGGTGTGTATGACAGTGGTGAGGAGCAGAAGGAACTTAGATTACTCGCAGACCAGGATACCGCAGTACGAGCTCGGCTTCAGGCTGTCCGCCAGGCTTGGCGAGTTCGAGATGGTCATGCTGGAAGGCCTTAAGGCTTTCTGGAAATGCAACACCTCAGAAGCGATAAGGAGATGCATAGTCTACACCTTCAGCAAGATGGTTGCCGGCGTCGAGAAGTTCGACGAGGAATCCATAGAGAACGCATTGCAACTGGCACTCGAAATCTACTCCAAGATAAAGCAGAACGACCAGAAAACTGCAACGACCAGTAACAGAAGACATCTGAGATAACCGAACGCAATCAAATTCTATAAAACAGAAATCCGAAATCACATACTAAAAACTGCGTTGCTTTGTTTCCTGATTCGTTTGAATCAGGCTTGGAACAAAGTATTACTTTGTTTTTTACTTATACTTTTTAAAAACGCGTAATTGTAAACCGAAAAGCTTAAATACCTCAATGCTAATGAAAAATCGGAAGAAAATGAGAATTGAAAACTGGAGAGTGGAAGTCTTTGTGGTTGAGGAATTTGAGAGACTGAGAGAGCTAAATAGCAACCTAGCAATCGACCGGGAGACAATTTTTTGCCGGGAGACACCAGTCCGAAGATACATTTTATCACATTATTCGTCAGAAGATTTGAGAGATTTATTCGAGACATATAATATGTATATTGAAAAATATATTGATTTGATCGTCAAGGGGATTATAGATGATTGTAGAGCTCTAGCTCTATATCGGAAACCAATAACTTTAAGACTATTAAAATCCCTCATTGAGAAAAACATAAACATTGTCCAAATAGAGAAAAGGAAAAAAAGTGGCCCGAAGAAGAGAAATAGCTTGCTAAATCTCTTTATTGAGAACTCTCCGCAATCCCGGGAGGCTGGGAAGGCCCCCGGGGCGGGGGCCCGCACGGGGGCGGGGCTCGTGCGGGCGAAACTCGGGAAGACCGCAGGGCCTTTCAATTCTATCTTTTAGATTCCCTGACGAGGTGAGGTACGCCCTTCAGTATCCAACCGTCCCGCCTGACTTTCAATTCTATCTTTTAGATTCACTACCTAATAGTCTACGGGGCGAAGAGGGTCGCGGTTGAGAGGACTTTCAATTCTATCTTTTAGATTCACAATTGAATGCTGGGATCCTCTAGCTGGATACGAGAATTCTTTCAATTCTATCTTTTAGATTCCGATGAACCCCTTCTCGGCGAACACGTGCTTCAGGACCGCGATCCTTTCAATTCTATCTTTTAGATTCCGTAGATATCAGGTACACGCCGAC
>Ga0080004_1165667_pt1 | contig 15443 bp, 11 predicted proteins | sample WasSprMetagenome_FD_69207 | JGI IMG/M metagenome (GOLD analysis project Ga0080004, IMG submission 69207) | Sulfidic aquatic microbial communities from Washburn Spring, Yellowstone National Park, USA - WS (SPADES assembly) (version 2) | ecosystem: Environmental > Aquatic > Thermal springs > Hot... | reverse complement strand
TTCTTTATAGTGAACTTGATTATGAGAAAGGGATAACCTATGCAGTAAGCTGTGGTCTTGATACTGACTGTAACGGGGCAACGACAGGCTCTATATTGGGAGCTATCATAGGTGCTAAGGACCTTCCTGAGAAATGGATAAAACCGATAAACAACGAGATAGAATCAGGAGTCTCTGGGTATAATTTCTGTAAAGTATCTAGCTTAGCTCAAAGGACTATTGATTTTATAAAATATCTTAATACTTTGGAGGCCCATCTGTAGGTTATGAATAGAGAATCAATAAAGAAAAGCAACTCTCTAAGTAGGAAGGGAAGGAGAGATTCCTTTTATATACTCTATTTAATGGCATTTCCTGGGATAGCTGCACTAGTCCTCTTTAGTTATGTTCCAATGTCATATGTGTTGATAGCTTTTCTAGAATATAATCCAATTAGAGGTTTATTAAATAGTAGTTTTGTTGGGGTTAAAAATTTTATAGAAGCCTTACAAGATTATTATTTTAGACAAGCTTTTATAAATACTGTAATAATAAAACTAGGGCAGACACTAGTTACGTTTCCTTTTTCAGTATTGTTGGCTTTATTCCTTAACGAAGCTATAAAACCAGTAAGACGAGTAATTCAAACTGCTTCTATATTACCTTATTTTATCTCTTGGGTAGCTATAGCTACGATATTTAGGAACTTACTTAGCCCTTCTGGAGGATTAGTAAATGAGATCCTTATAACCTGGTTAGGAAAACAGCATCCTATTCAGTTTCTTTCTGATCCAAAAATTTTTAGACTACTAATTATATTCCAAGATGCATGGAAAATGGGAGGGTTCTGGGCTTTAATATATCTATCTGCTATTACTAGTATTGATCCTTCATTATACGAATCAGCTATGATAGATGGAGCAAATCGTTGGCAATGTATGTGGTACATAACTATTCCTGGTATTTCTACTACGTTAAGTACAATGTTTATAATCCTTATAGGATATCTTGTATTAGGCCCATTTGAACAAGTGTTTTCTCAGTATAGTCCTACTGTATATAGTACAGGAGATATTATAGAGACATTTACTTTTAGACTAGCTCTAAGTCAACAGCGATATAGCTATGCTACAGCTGTAGGGTTTATGCAAGGAATCTTAGCACTTATTCTTGTAATTTTGACAAATAAAATAATTCGAAGCATAGAAGAAGGGGGAGGTGCATTCTAAAGTGGAGAATAAGGTGTACTCTAGATTTAGCAGAATTGACTTGGGACTGTTTTTGATATATGGGGTATTATTAATAGTATTTGTATTAACCTTCTATCCATTTTTCTATGAATTATTCTTGTCTATTATGCCATACGAGAGTTACATTAGTACTCCAGTGCATATTTTACCAAGAGGATTTACATTTTTAAACTATAGAAGAATATTGGAACATCCAGATTTACTTAGGGCATTTTCTATTTCTATACTTCGAGTCTTAATAGGAACCCCCTTAAATGTTATATTTACTATGATGTGTGCATATGGGCTATCAAGACCAGAATTAAAGTATAGAAATTTTCTCTCCATTCTCTTCCTTATCCCTCTCTATTTTAATGCGGGAATGATTCCATATTATCTGACTATTAGATCTTATAAATTAATGAATACTTTCTGGGTATTAATATTACCAGGCCTAGTTACCCCTATGTGGTTTTTTGTTGCAAAGGCAGGACTTACTAAATATCCAAAAGAAATAATTGAAGCGGCTTTAGTAGATGGAGCAGGGCATTGGAGGATTTTTTGGAGTATTGTAATGCCTAACAATATACCAATTGTTTCTACATTAGCTATGATGTATGGAATAGGTCATTGGAATGAGTACTTTTGGACACGTATATTGGTTAATAGAGATCTTTGGACTGCCCCAGTATATCTATATAGTTTGTTAAATGCTCATTCTGTAATACAGGGATTAGGCTTGGGGGTGAGAATTGAACCACAAACGTTTTTAGCTACTATAGCTTCACTATTAATAATTCCTGTTCTTATAGTGTACCCGTTACTACAGAGATATATTATTTCTGGATTGACTGTGGGAGCGATAAAAGGATGAAAGTAATTTTAGATTTTCCGAAGTCCTACAGGAAAAGTAGAAGGGGGTGATATAAAGAAGAATGATTTAGAAATGAATAAAATATGGCTATGAGAGTTTAAATAAGAAGTTCAGCCAAGTTAATCCGAAAGGATAGCTTTAAGTAGTAGATTCAAGTAATTACTATAAATAATATTAAAAGGAGGTTTGTAGAAATGAGTAGAATAGTAAAGATTTGTGTACTGCTTTTACTGGCTATGTTTACAATCTCTACTTGGTCTGTGTGGGCAACAGAGAAGTCCCCAGAAAGGGTAGTTATATGGGCTCCTGGGACTGGAGGAACAGTAAAGGATTGGGATAACAACCCTATTTTACAGGCTATAGAGAAGGCTACAAATACAGATATAAAGATTACCTGGATTGACTGGGCGGCTTATAGTGATAAACTTAATGCAGCTGCCGCATCTGGAGAGTTTCCTGACATAGCTTGCACTGTGGACCACATGGCTAAAACTATGCTAAGAACTTGGATAGATGGAGGTATTATAGCTCCGCTAGAAGGAGCGGTAGCTAAAGCTGCACCTAACTGGGTAAACATGTATAAAAGGAACAAATATCTAAATGAGTTGAAGTTTAATGACAAAATATACTTACTGCCAGTAGGATGGGGTGAAGGTAGAGCTCCTAATATGGGACTTGTCCATGTACGTAAAGATCTGTTAGATAAATTTGGAATGCGTCCACCTGATAAATGGGATCAATACGTGAACTATCTAAGAAGATGTGTTTCAGTAGAAAAGATAAATGGAGTAGTGTTTGCTGCTCGAGCTGGATTTCCTGACACAGCCCTTAATGTCGTATTAGGAGGCTATGGACTACCTTTTCGTGGATGGATTAGAAAAGGTGGAAGATACGAATTCTGGGCAGTTCAACCGGAAGTAGGAGAAGCCCTAACATATTTCAGGAAATTATTTGCAGAAGGATTAATAGATCCCGGAGTATGGGAATACGATGGAGAGGCTGCTAGAACAGTTTATGTTTCAGGTAAAGCCGGTTCATTTATATTTAACGGTGGCGGACATATAGGACGAATTCAGAACGATATGAGTCTTATAAATCCTAAGTTTAAAGAATGGTTACTTCCTGCTTTAGACTTTGGAAGAGGTAAAAGAGGCTACACTCAAGAAGATCAATACTGGGGAGCAACTGTAATTGGAGGAGGAAAACACAACAATCCAGTAGCAGCAGCGAGAGTTATAAACTACCTTATTAGCGAGGAAGGTTATAGATTAACTGCAATAGGGATAGAGGGTGTTCACTATCGTAAGGAGGGAGATAAGATTATATGGTTGCCTGCTCGATTTAAAGATGGTTTCCCGACCGAAGCAGGAGACGCAGGAGCCCATCCGCTGGCTTTTGCTATAGTAAGTTGGCAACCACAAAAGTGGCAGGACTTTACTCTTCTATATGGCAAGGACGAAGAATATAAAAAGTGGTATTACTCTATGTGGAGGAATCAGTTGAAATATCAAATTCCTACTTATGGTATTGCTGCTTCTTGCCCTGAGTGGGAAGAGTTCCAGGCTAAGAGTTCCGATTTATTGTCTCGTGCTCTAACTGAAGCTGTCAGAGCAAAGAGCGATAAAGAGACTATAGATAGATGGAACAGGTTTATTAAGGAATGGTACGCGAGTGGAGGGGAAAAGGCCACTGAGGGTATGAGTAAGGTTTTGAAACAGCTTTATGGTGGATAAGTAACGCAACAAATAGATTTGGGGAGCTTAAAGTGCTCCCCTTTTTGTATATTGTATATACTAAAGATATCTTCATAATAGAGGAGGATAAAAATGGCTTCTTACGAATATATTAGAATGAGAGAAAAACATCCAGAATGGATATGGCCTAGAGGAGATTCCCATGTAATATTAGGTATTCCAGGATCTGAAGAGTGTTTTAAAACTTGGGTTGAACCTGGAAATTCTTTCTCTCCTGGCCTAGGGTCATTTGGCGTTTCAATTTGGATTTATGATCATAGTGAAGATAAATTTTATATTCCAGAAAAGATGGATATAAAAGAGCTCAACTGGACATTCCTAGAAGGCCATATTCCTGTAATTATCTCGGAATGGGATACTAATACATCCAATATACAAATTAAATTGTTTAAACAACATGATTCTATTAGTAGAAGTTATGTAGATACATTAGTAGTAAAGATAAAAGCAAAAAAGGAAGGGAAGCTTTCTCTTTATTTAGTAATAAGATCTTTTGGACCATGTGGTGGATTCATAGAGAGTATAAAAGTAGACGAAAATAACAGAGATGTCATAGTAAATGACTGTCCCCTGATATTAGGGAATATTGAGATGGATAATTTCTCAGCCGTGAGTTACGAAGAAGATAAAGAAGATATTGGAAACCTGATAATAGAGAAAAAACTCCCTAACAAAAAATATGTGAGGGATAGGGGAGGCTGGGCAAGTGGTACTGCTGTGTATGATTTATCCTTAAAGAAAGGAGAAGAAAAAATAATATACTGGGATTTCCCTCTCTATTTTCCTAGAGCAGAAGGGGCAAAAATCATTTCTTATGTTTACCCGAAGGGTGTCCAGAGTATTCCCTTAGAAGAGAGAGAAAGAAAGGTAGTGGAATGGTGGAATAATAAGTTAAAAAAGATAGAAATTTCAGTTCCAGATAATAGATTTAGAGATGCTTTCTATGCCACTATTGCCCATATGATTATGATGATCGTAGGAGATAATGTGCGAATCCAGAACTCATTCTATCCTCTCTTTTGGCTAAGAGACGGAGCTTATATAATAAATGCCCTCGACAAGTCTGGAAATATCGATCTGGGAGAGCGTGCATGTAATATAGTTATAGAAAAAGATTTTCTTGGAGGTATGGGGGCAGAAGCCGATGCCCCTGGAATAGGAATTTGGGTCCTTGTAGAACACTACAAATTAACAAAGAATAAAGAATGGCTAGTAAAAGCTTATCCCGCTATTATTAGAAAGGCAGAATGGATAGAAAAGATGATGAGAGCAAAAGATAGCATATATAATCTTGAAGTAGAAACCGTTAAATATACCACCAGGTATTCTCCCGTACAGGGACTTGTATGTCTCCCTTCTAAGGATGGGATAATACATGGTAGGATGGACTGGCATATACCTATATTCTGGGTTAATTGCTGGAGTATATGCGGTTTAAGATTAGCATCTTTTGCCTCTAAAGAATTAGGTTTTAAGAAGGATCAAGAACGCTTCGATAAAATGGCTAATAAGTTGGAAAATAATATAAAGAAATTCTTGCACAAATTCGGGGAAAATGAAAGAGATACAGCTTGCGCTCTATGGCCGACAAGAGCTTTGAAACCTCAAATTTTAGAGCCATACTATAGATCTTGGTGGGAAACAATGAGATGTCCAAACGGAGTATACAAACCACAGCTAGATTGGCCTTATTTTGAAGCTGCTCAGGCTCACGGATATCTCTATCTAGGGTGGAGAGATAAAGTAAATTATACAATTGAAAGATTCTTCTCTATTCAGGATGTGCCTGGTTTTTATGGATATAATGAAGGCAAGGGAGCTTACTCTTCTCCGATTATAGATGGTGAATTCGGAGATATGTTGGCTTGGAGGGGATGGTATCCTGTATATTGTAATATGCCACATAACTGGGTAGGAGCTGAGCTCTTTCTATTACTTAGAGACATATTATACTATGAGGACGAAAATACTCTTATAATTGGCCGGGGAATTCCTCTTTCTTGGATAAAGGATAATGTAAATATAGAGGTAAAAAATGCCGTTACTTATTTTGGAAAAGTTGACTTTAAAATAACCATAGAAAGTAATATAATTAACTTCAAATATAGAGGGCCTTGTCCTTCTAATGGGATATTGCTAGATCTACCTAATACAACCAGACTTTTTAGATTTGAAGAAAACGAGTTTGAAACATTCCTTAAAATGCCCAATTAGATATGGAGAGAATCGTATTATCATATGTATAACCAAAAGCGGGTTACTATATATAAAATTGCAGAAGAACTTGAAGTTTCACCATCTACTGTTTCTAGGGCATTAAATAATACTGGTAGGATAAGCAATGAGCTAAGAGAAAAAATTATTAAACTTGCTGAGAAGTATAACTATATCCCTAATGAGGCGGCAAAAGGGCTTAGAACCAAGTCTTCTATGCTTCTTGGCTTAATAGTACCTAATATAGCAAACCCTTACTATGTGAATGTAGCCAGAGGGGCTCAGGATGAGGCAGATAGATATGGTTATTCTATTGCTATCTGTAATACAGATGACAAGCCAGATTTAGAAAAGAAAAGAATAATCACACTGCTAAAGAAACAGGTAGACGGGCTACTTGTATTTAACTTCTTCAATAATGACGAAGCATTAGAACTCCTTAAGACTATTTCTATCCCTATAGTTCTCTTTAATCCACCCCCTAGAAATTATAAGTTTGTTCATATAAAGCATGATACATCTGTTATAAGTTCTCTGTTGGCTTATCTATTGAATAAAGGTCATAGAAAGATAGCCCATATAGCCGGAGACCAGAGAACTATCGTAGGAGAACTTCGTCTTAAAAGCTTTATCCACTTTGTAAAATCTCACAAGATTCCTTTAAAGGAAGAATGGATTATAGAAAGTGACTTTACATATAAAGGTGGGTATAATGCTATGAAAAGGCTTCTTTCTCTAGAAGAAAAACCTAGCGCAGTTTGGGCTGCAAATGATATGATGGCTATAGGGGCAATGGATGCTATAAAAGAAGCTGGGCTTAGCATCCCTAAAGATATTGCAGTAGCAGGATGTGATGATATTGAATATGCGTCTTTAGTGAGTCCGAAGTTAACCACCATCTATAAGCCCAAGTATGAACTCGGAACTTTAGCTGTAAAACTACTTGTAAATTTAATAAAAGGAGAAGAAATAGATACACAGACTCTTAAGGATGAATTAGTAATAAGAGAATCTGCGTAGTTTAACCCCCACATTCCGCACGTGTCATTCTTAATTCTAATCCTCCATCCTTTCTCGAAAAATTTAATACATTACACTATACCTGCGGAATGTAGATCTAATTAATGTAGAGGTTACTGGATGATATAATATTAGATGAGGAATTCTATTAGTAGGAGGAACAAAAGTGAGTTATAGGACAGAAAGTTTAACAAGAAAAAAGTTAGAAATTCTTAAGGAGATGGGAATTTATAAGGATGAAGAGGAATTTATAGAAGAGGCTATAAATTCCCTTTTAGCAGTAAGAAAGGACTTAAGGGTCGAAATAGCATGTGAATTATATAAAAGAAGCGAAATTTCTTTGGGGAAAGCCTGTGAGATTGTTAATGTAGATATTGAGGAGATGAAAGAGATTCTAAAGAAGAGGAATATTAGGAGAAATGAAAATGCAAGTTCAAAAGAGATGAATGAGATGACTAAGGAAGTCCTGAAAATTATGGAGAAATAGTCTATGTTTATAGTCTGTGATACTGACTTTCTAAGTTCATTTCTTAAAATTGATAGTTTAGATTTGGTAAAGAGATTATTCAAAGAAGAAAATTTACATATTCCAAGAGCTGTTCTACTAGAACTTGCAAAAACAAATCTGATAATAAAACTATTAGAATTGGATTGGATAAAAACAGAAGAAGCGAAAGAAGATTTACTAAATATCTTTGAAGATGAGGAGATAAAAGTTCTAGGTGAGGGAGAAAAGGAATGCATACTCTTATGTAAAGAGAAAGAGAATAGTATCCTACTTATAAACGATAGAAAAGCAAGGGAGATAGCAAAGAGAAAAGGAATCTCTACTCTAAATACTTCTGCATTTTTATTACTTTGTAAGATAAGAAGGATAATTGATAAAGATGAAATAATTTCTATAATGGAGAGTTTAAAAGAGAAAGACTACTTCGAGTTTAGTGAGGAGGAAAAGAGAATTCTATTGGAATGAATAATAAATTAGATTTTAGAGGGTGTAAGAGAGGGGTCGGGGTCTGTCAAGAATCTAGTGTAAACTTCAGAAATTACTCAATTAAAATTAACCCCCTCTGGAGGATATATTTTTATTCCCTCCAAGAAGGGGTACAACCTTATTATGAAACCCTGTAAAAGTTAGTATAAAACATTTTATACAGTTTTGTAATTCTATTATACTACATTCCACAGGTATAGTATAGTATAATGTATAAAAATTTTTTCTTTCGAGAAAGGATGGAGGATTAGAGTTGAGTATGATACGTGCGGAATGTGGGATATAAAAAGATGGTAAAGAGAGGCCCTGGATTGATACCGATTATTACAGCTATATATGGAGCCTTTCTGGTAGCAGGAGTGTACTATTTTCCTCCAGTAGTTACTGCTATTCTGATACTTCCTCTAATTGTTGCCTATGCGTTTCTCTGGGGGATAAGGGGAGGATTAGTTTCGGCAATTCTTGGCACTATCCTTATGACTGCTTCCCATTTCATCCACCCGGAATCGACGGTTAGAGGGCTTATCGCTGGTTCTATTGGATACTTTCTATTGGGGGCTGGAGTTGGAATGGCTGTTAGTCGTATAAGGGAGAGTGAGGGGCGTTATCGACTACTCTATGAGAGGGAAAAGGAGCTAGAAGATACCTTAAAAAGGGAAAGAGATATATTTCAGCGTTATTTCGACCTTATAGAGGTCATTATTGTGGCTTTGGATAGGGAGGGGAAGGTAACCTTCATCAACCGGAAGGGATGTGAGGTTCTTGGATATGCGTACAATGAGATTATAGGGAAGAACTGGTTTGAGAATTTCCTCCCTGAGCGAATAAGAGAAGAGGTAAAGGGTGTATTTCAGAGGCTCGTCTCCGGGGAGATAGAACCAGTAGAATACTATGAAAACCCCTTGCTTACACGTGATGGGGCTGAAGTAATTATTCTCTGGCATAATACCATCTTACGTGACAATTCTGGAAGTATCATTGGAGTTCTAAGCTCGGGAGAAGATGTGAGTAGGCTTCGACGTCTAACTAGCAGGTTAGAGTTTCTCTACAGGTCAGCAGAAATGTTACTCACCAGAGAATTAGATGTAGAAGAAAGGGCTCAGACCGCCGTTCGCATTCCTGTGGAAGACCTTGGTGTAGACCTTGCCTGGATAGGCTATGCAGAGCTAGATGGAGGGGTAAAAATCCTTGCACAGTATCCGAAAGACCATCCCTATACCAGAGACCTCAATATTCGCTGGGACGATACTCCCTTGGGGCAGGGTCCAACAGGAAGGGCTATCCGCAGTGGTACCCCCCAGATCAGCCAGGATGTTACCAGTGATCCAAACTTTACCCCCTGGAGAGACAAGGCTATCCAGTTTGGCTTTAAATCTACCGCTGCATTCCCTTTAATCACAAGGGGTCATATTATTGGTACCCTCAATCTCTACAGCACCCGGAAGGAGTTTTTCACCCAGGGACTCGTTAATACCATCCAGGCTTTTACCAATCTCCTTGCTGCGTCACTGGAAAATGCCCGTCTTTTCGAGGAAACCCGTCAAAGACTTGTGCGTACCCAGGCACTCCGCAACATCGATATGGCTATTACCGGAAGCCTGGACCCGAGGGTTACTATCAATGTTGCTCTGGATGAGGTTACCCGCCAGCTTGGTGTAGATGCGGCTGATATCCTGAGGCTCGATCCCCATACCCTTACCCTAGAGTATACCGCAGGGCGAGGCTTTCGTACCCGGGTTATAGAGGAGACATCTTTAAAACTGGGTGAGGGATTGGCTGGAAAATCAGCCCTGGAAAGACGTATTATCCACGAGCCAAACCTTTCAAACAATGAGGAGTTTATAAGAAGAGGGCTTATTGCCGCGGAGGGCTTTGTCTCCTACTATGCTGTCCCCCTCATTGCCAAGGGAAAAGTCCTGGGAGTTCTTGAGATATTCCACCGATCTCCCCTTGAGGGTAACAATGATTGGCTGAGCTTTCTGGAGGTACTGGCAGGGCAGATCTCGATCGCCATTGATAATGCAGAGCTCTTCTACAATCTGGAACGTTCCAATATAGAGCTCATCCAGGCTTACGATGCCACTCTTGAGGGGTGGGCATATGCCCTGGAGCTCAGGGATCGAGAGACCGAGGGGCATTCAAGAAGGGTAACGGAACTCACTGTGAGAATTGCCAAGGAGATGGGAATAAAAGATGAGGACCTTGTTCATATAAGACGTGGGGCATTACTCCACGATATTGGGAAATTAGGCATTCCGGATGAGATCCTCCTCAAGCCGGGTAAACTTACCGAGGAGGAATGGGAGATTATGAAGAAACATCCGGTGTACGCTTACCAGATGCTCTCGAAGATAGAATATCTCCGCCCTGCTCTGGATATTCCATACTGTCACCATGAGAAGTGGGACGGGAGTGGCTACCCAAGGGGGTTAAAGGGCGAAGAGATCCCCCTTCCTGCCAGGATCTTTGCCGTGGTGGATGTATTCGATGCCTTAACGAGTGATCGACCCTACAGAAAGGCATGGTCCAGGGAGGAAACAATAAGATACATCCAGGAAAGAAGCGGAAAGGATTTCGATCCCAAGGTAGTCGAGGCGTTTCTTTCTGTTATTAATAAAACTCAGGAAGGTTGAGCCTGAATAGTCTTATTACTCTTCAAATTTAAAGCCTTCTTCTTTAAATAGTCTTATGCAGGTATCAGCAACTTTAGGGTCATACAGTTTACCTTTATTCCTGGAGATCTCTTCAAGGGCAGAATCAGTTCCAAGTGCTGGTCTGTATGGTCTGTGTGAGCTCATCGCCTCAACCACGTCTGCAACGGCTATAATTCTTGCTTCAAGAAGTATATCACCGTCTTTTAGACCCCGAGGATATCCTGAGCCATCTAATCTCTCGTGATGTTGTAGAACTATGGTTGCAATATCCCATGGAAAACTGACATCTTTTAAAATTTCGTATCCAACTCTTGGATGTTCTTTCATTAATGCAAACTCAATCTCAGTTAATCTTCCGGGTTTAACAAGTATATACTCTGGGACACCGATCTTACCAACGTCATGGAGGAGTCCTGCAATATGTATCGCTTCTATCTTATCTCTTGAGACCCCCATTTTTTCTGCAATAGCTGTTGCCAATTGAGCGACTCTTCTCTGATGTCCTGCTGTGTATGGATCTCTAATCTCCGTTATCCTAGCTATTGTCCTTACGATGTCATATAATGTCTTTCTGAGCTGTTCATTTGTATATTTAAGGGCTTGGTTTAACCTAATTGCTTTAACACCAACTACTATATCGCTAGCAACTACTTTTAAAAAATCAATCTCTGCATCTCCAAAGGCGCCTTCCTTGTCTGAGTATAGAACCATAGCACCAATTATTGACTCCCCATCTGTTAGAGGGATGGATACAACACTCTTGAGGTTTCTTTTTAACAGTTCTTCCCTCCAGGGATAAAGTCCCTCATCTAGATCTATATTTTCTATTACAACAGGCTTCTTTGTCTTAATCGATGTACCCACTGTTCCACTACCAAGAGGAGAATCATCCCATCTGACTTGAAGTCTTGGAAGATAGTCTATATCTGATCCTGAAGCAGCTACTGGCTTTACCTCATAACTCCCTTCTTTTATGAGGCCAATCCAGATATCTTTTGCTATACCTGTTTTTAAAATGATCTCACATATTGTCTCATAAAGTCTTTCCTCATTATCTACCCTTAAAAGTAATTCATTAATTTCAGTAACCGCTTTTTCAAAATCGAGTAATCTTTCTATCTCATCTTTATATCTTTTGATGTCAGTAATGTCGTAAAGAGATGATATAAAATATCCCTTCTTTGGCGAAAAGGCACATACCATAAGGTACTTATCAATAGGTTGAGTGTACTGTTCAAACTGTACACATTTTCCGGTCAATGCCACTTTGCCGTATGTATCTATCCATATCTTTTCAATATCTGGGAATAATTCAAGGACAGTTCTTCCTATTATATTTTCTCTCTTAAGACCTGTAATTTCCCCAAAGGCTAAATTTACCCATAGATAACGATAATCATATGGTTTCCCGTCTTCATCTAAGATTATTTCACAAAGAGCAACACCTATCGGGAGATTCTCAATAGCTATCACATGATCTAAATCTCTAAAAACCTCTCTTGCTTTCTGTATATATAATTCATATATCTTCCTATTTTCTTCTTGTGTAACCTTTTTACCCTCGTCCATTATAAATGCCTCCTATTTTTATCTCCCTATAGTACTTTTCCTAATCAAGATTATAACTTATTTATTAGACAATCAAGAACAAGCCCACATTCCGTACGTGTCATTCTTAATAAGGATTTTTGCCTGGCTACCCCCTATCTTCCATTCAGTTTAGTAGCTTTCAATTCTAATCCCCCATCCTTTCTCGAAAGAAAAATTTTTATACATTATGCTATACCTGCGGAATGTAGGATAAATATTTAAACTTATAATACATATTATTTTAGCGCAATTAGAGATATTTATAAATCCTTTAGCAGTAGTAAATATCCAGGCAAAGATCGTTTAACTTATAGGTTCTATGTATGTTTCACTTCACTTTGATATTATTAATATCTTTGTAATAGCTGTATATACCCTTTTACGAAAAGAAAAAAGAATTTCATCTTGCTCTGAGACACTTTCTTTATCAAAGAATTCGTCTATTCTCTGAAATACTAGATCAAAATTCCTCTTTAATTCCCAGCTCCTCTCAGGATTATCTCTGTCCAGCAATACAACAAATAATCTGTTATCCGCTCCAAATCTCTGAATTCCCTGATTTTCATACATCCAGACTGCTAGATCTAAAGGCTTTTCTATTGCTTTTCGACGGTCATAGTCTCGAGGTAAATAAGTTACCTTCAAGTCGAAAGGCTGTCCGTCGAAGAAGATATCGATCCCTTTTATGTTCTTAATAGTCGGTATAACCCTCTCATGCATACTGATATGTTCCTCAATTAAGACAGTCGTCCAATGATTAAACCAAGTACAGACTACATAATTTGTTATATCATCGTGAAGCCCGGTCTTTACTCTATTTAATAATTCATCATATCTTACAATTTTTCTTACATACTCAGTCTGTATCTTCTGATCTAATTGCCCTTGAATAACACCCCAAGAAAAAGTCTCCACTTTTAATAACTCTTTCTTTAGTTCATCATCAGAGATAAGCTTTTTTCTGTTTTGTATTCGCTCCTCATACTTCTGTTTTATAAATCTATCAACTATTTTTTCGTCAACTCCCTTCTGCAATATTTCTTTGATAATTTCTGTTTTACGACCTTTACTAATTCCTAACATCGAAGCGAACTCTTTTAATTGGGGAAACGGGATACTGTCAAGCTTTAGCTTCAATACTTCTCTTGGACTCATTAATGGCATATTTTTTGCCTTCACTTTCTTTTAAATAGCATGATATATTCATGTTTAAAGACATAAAATCCACCTACTAGAGCTCTATACCTCCACAACTCCTTCTGCTCCCTCTTCCCTCTCGTCTCTTCAAAATTCTTAACAATTATACTCTTTAATAAATATCCCCTCTTCAAGACTTCCTGCATGCAATAAAACCCTAAAGGTATCCATTCACCTTTAGAATACTTATCACCAATAACAAGAACAAGATATCGATCTTTTTCTAAAAAGGGTGTGACATTCTCTACAACTTCGCCAAACATCCTTAAAAATTCTTCTATATCTTTCGCATTCGAAAGATCCCTATCATCTTCTGAAAATTTAATAATATCATGATATGGAGGATGCATAATGACAAGCTGTACGGAGGTAATCTTATACTTCTCTAAGATCATTTCTATATCTATTTCCCTACTATCTCCAACTATTACGTCAGTAACTACGTTGTCTTCATTTTCTTCTTTTTCTATCAATTCTTTTGCCTTCTGCGCTACCTCAGGGTTTAACTCTATACCAATGCCATTTCTACCTAATCTCCTACATTCAATTAGTGTTGTACCACTACCAACAAATGTATCTAGAACCCAGTCATTTTTCTTTGTATATCGCAACATCATTTGACGAGGAATCTGAGGTATAAAATTCCCCCAATACCAACCAAGATGAGCGCCTGATGTATCTCTTTTATCAAATATCCAAAGACTATCAGTTATAATTTCATCATACTCTTTCCATCTAAGAAGATTAATGTCATTAATCTTACTAGTCTTAACTCTTTGAACCCCTTCTTTTAATCTCTTCAAATAATACTTAGCCCTTTCAGGCGTCTGCGACTCAAGAATTTGATCTAATTCAGAGTTCAGCACATCTTTACGAAGGGAAACTGTATCACCATTTGTATCTATATTTAGTATACCTTCTTTATCGTTTCTATAATTGTTTATTATAGCCTTTAATATAATTATTCTACTTTTTAGAGAGTTTAAATCTTGTAATGTACTTATTTCGGTTAAAATCTGAATAAATCTTTCCTTATTTAGAATTATAGAGCCTTGACTTAACGGAGATACCTCTATATCCTCAAATTTTAACTGTTTAGTGTTATTTGCCTTCATAGATCCTATCTCTTCCTCTTTTTCAAACAATATATAAATATCAAACATCCTTAAAACTTTAGATTACATTTTAGCATACAAAGGGCAGAAGGTAAATTCTTTGTATAAGTTGATTACTTTCCTTCTTTACTCTCATTTCCCTCCGGGGTGGGTGGAGGGGCTATAGTAAATGTGGGCGAGGGGACGTCGGAGAATTCCCATATCCCTGGAAAGGATTCTAACATCGTTGCATCTCTGGAAGAATAGTTCTACAATTTTTTACTATAAATGATAAAGGAGAAGTTGTTATAAAAAAAGCCGTTATTGTAGCACTTGACGAACTATCAGCACTGATATCACAGAAAGCAAAAAGTCAGGGATATACTGAAGAAAAGCTGGAGGAAGATATATCAAAAGCAAAAGAAGAAGCATGGAAATATTTTTATGATAGATAAGATCTTCTATATAGACTGCAAGCCCCTGCGTGTGGTAGCAACGCTCTATCGGGAAATGGAGACGGAAGTGGGGACAAAGCACCATTGATTGCTTATTATATGGCCCTGGAATGCGATATTCCTGGAGAACAAAATGAACTCGTTTCGAAGGCTGTAAAATTCTTAACACCTCTAATGTAGTGGAATAGAGATGGCGGTCAGAATAGGGGATAGGGGAAAAATTGAAAAAACACTGTACCTGGAAGTAAAAAACACTGTACTTGGAAGTAAAAAACACTGTACCTGGAAGTAAAAAACACTGTACTTGGAAGTAAAAAACACTGTACCTGGAAGTAAAAAACACTGTACTTGGAAGTAAAAAACACTGTACCTGGAAGTAAAAAACACTG
>Ga0080004_1161194_pt1 | contig 15447 bp, 9 predicted proteins | sample WasSprMetagenome_FD_69207 | JGI IMG/M metagenome (GOLD analysis project Ga0080004, IMG submission 69207) | Sulfidic aquatic microbial communities from Washburn Spring, Yellowstone National Park, USA - WS (SPADES assembly) (version 2) | ecosystem: Environmental > Aquatic > Thermal springs > Hot... | reverse complement strand
AGCAGCTTTGACGCCAACAATCTGCGTCCGGCGGTGTGGGATGCGCTGGGGCGGCAGACGGTGTTTGCCTACGATGAGCGGGGCAACGTGACGCAGGTGCGGGATGCGCTGGGGCGGATCACGCGGTTTGTTTACGACGCGCAGAACAACTTGCTGGAGACGACGGACGCGGCGGGACGGACGACGCGCTACAGCTACGACGCGCGGGGGAACCTGCTGAGCGTAACGGACGCGGGCGGCGCGGCCACCACGTACAGCTATGACGCTTGGGGGCAGTTGTTGTCGGTGACGGATGCGCGGGGGGCGGTCACCCGGTATGAGTACGATGCCTATGGCAATCGGATCAAGGAGATTGATCCGCTGGGGAACGTGACCGAGCTGAGCTACGACCTGGCGGGGCGTTTGCTTCAGAGGAAGGATCCGCTGGGGAGGGTGTGGCGTTACAGCTATGATGCGGCGGACCGGCTGGTGAGTGTGACCGATCCGCTGGGCAACGTGACCCGCTACAGCTACGATGCGGTGGGCAACAAGGTGGGGGTGACGGACGCCAACGGGCGGACGACGCAGTATGTTTACGATGAGGATCGGAACCTGATTGAGGTGCGGGATGCGGCGGGAGGGGTGACCCGCTACAGCTACGACGCCAACGGGAACCTGACGCAGATTCAGGATGCCAAGGGCAGTTTGCAGCGGATGGAGTACGATGCGGCCAACCGGCTGATCCGGCGCACGGATCCTTTGGGGCGGGTGGAGGAGTTTGGGTACGATGCGGTGGGCAACCTGATCTGGCACCGGCGGGCGGATGGCACGACGAACTATTTTGCTTACGATGAGCTGAACCGGCGGGTGCAGGTGAGTCTGGCCGACGGGCAGGTGATCCGCTACGGCTATGATGTGGCGGGGCGCCGCACGGACGTGACCGATGCACGGGGCACGACGCGCTACGAATACGATGCCATGGATCGGGTGGTCGCGGTGACCGAGCCCGACGGGCGGCAGGTGCGCTATGGCTACGATCTGGTGGGCAACCGGGTGAGCCTGACGTATCCGGATGGCAAGCAGGTGCGCTACGTCTGGGACGCGGCCAACCGGCTGATTCGGGTGGATGACTGGCAGGGTCGGGCGACGGTTTACAGTTATGATGCCGCGGGGGCGCTGGTGCTGGTGGCTTTGCCCAACGGGGCAGTAAGCGAGTATCGCTACGACGGGGCGGGGCGGCTGGTGAGCCTGCTGAACCGCTCGGGCTATCAGGTGGTGTCGGGGTATCAGTATGTGCTGGATGCGGTGGGCAATCGGGTGGAGGTGGCTTCGTTTACCGAGGGGGTGATGCGGTATGAGTACGATGCGCTGTATCGGCTGACGGGCTGGGAGTTGCCGACGCGGCAGAAGGTGAGTTGGACTTACGACGGGGTGGGCAACCGGCTGCAACAGGTAGGGCCGCAGGGGGTGGTGAGCTATAGCTACGATGCGGCGGACCAGTTGGTGGCGGCGGGCGGGACGACCTTCAGCTACGATGCCCACGGCAACCTGGTGGCGCGGAGCGGTTCTTGGGGCACGGTGAGCTACAGTTGGGATGCCTTGAACCGGCTGGTGCAGGTGAGCGGGCCGGCGGGGACGGTGCGGTATGTGTACGATGGCGAGGGCCATCGGGTGCAGCAGGTGACGCCAGCGGGGACGTACAACTACCTGGTGGACCGGGTGGCGCCCTTGCCGGTGGTGATCCGGGAGGAAGGGCCGGAGGGGACGATTGATTATGTGCACGGGGCAGGGTTGATCTCGGCCCTGGGCTCGACGTTCCAGCACTTCTACCAGTTTGATGGGGTAGGCAGCGTAGTGAGCGTGACGGACGCTGCGGGGGCGCTCAGGCAGCACTATGGCTACGATCCCTGGGGCAACCCGCTGTGGCCGGACGCCTTGGGTGCGAGGAACAAGTATCGGTTCACCAGCGAGCCTTGGGATGCGGCCAGCGGTCTATATCACTTCCGGGCGCGATACTACGATCCGGCGCTCGGTAGGTTCTTGAGTCGGGATCCTGCCCTTGACCCGAACCAGCGAGGGAACTTGTTTGAGTATGCCGGATCGAACCCCTTGCGATTCTTGGATGCTACCGGACGCGGATTGCTGACGTTCGGCGGCAAGCTTTACAGTACGGCGGGCGACATTGGGAGGCTGCGAGCGCAGCGTGAAGAAGCCCTTAATTGCATCCTGTATGACGAGGAGTGTGATGTAGACGCGGCCGCGAACCGGTATTACGGAGCAGTCCGGGAGGCAGCGCGCAAGGCCGGAGATCTGGCGATCGAAGGGAGCAAAGTGGCATACGGCGGCCCAGCACTCACAGGTGGGCTGAATACCCAGCTAGACCCTAGCCTTTATGGGGAGACACCTTCGTTCTTACAGAAACTATGGCACGGCATCGAAACGGTCCTGGATATCCGGGGTGCAATCGATGCCTTCAGAAATGCCCGTCGTGCGACACCAAGTGACCCGCCGCACGTGAACGTGCAAATGAGGGAGGGACCGAGTCCCATTGAATTGCTGCCACTTCTGCGCCCGCGCATAAAATAGGAAACGCTGCCGGACGCCAGTTCCCCATTCCTTTTTTCACGGTTTTCGACGAGCTGATTGCGATCACTTTCCCGCGCCGAACAAGCGAGCGCACTCGCGGGCGAGATCCTGAACGAGGCGAGTTTGCTGGTCTATTGCCTGGTCAATTCCGAGGTTCGCGAGTTCGCTCGCCAACCCATCTGCCAGTTTAAGGAGTGGCTTGGCACTACGCACCTGCCAGGCAAAGTCAAGCAAACGCTGCGCGTAATGACGGGGCTGGAAATGGTTGTCCGCAAACTCCTTCGCCCGAATCCCAATCGCCTGACGCGCGGCGGGATCAAGAGCCAGCTTGTGTAAGGCCCGGGCCAGCTCCTCCGGCGCACCCGTCGGTGCGACCTTGACCGCACAGTCGTCAGGGATCTCCTGGTAACAGCCAATCCGCGCAACGATCACCGGCTTGCCCAGCAGCATCTGCTCGGCGAGAGAGGCCGAAGCTCCTTCCGTCACCGGAAAACGCAGGTTGATGCAGAAATCCGCGTGATGCAGGTAAGCAGCCAAGAGCCGATCATCTACGTAACCGAGTAGCCGTACGCAATCTCGCAAGCTCCAGCGCGCAATGAGCTCGCGCAATTCCCGCTCGTAGTCCGGATCGGCCGGCCCCAGCACAGCGTAAAGGATCCTGGCCCGCAAATCGCTGTGTTTGGCTAATACCTCCAAGACGCTCCGAACCCGCTTGTTCCGGTTGACGTGACCCACGGTAACGGCCAGGGCTCTTTCCTCGCTCACGCCCAGGGCGCGCCGCGGCGGAATATCGGTCGCGGGGGGTGGAGTGTAAGGTAGATGCAGGCGAGCCACGGGGCCCGCAAAGACGGCCTCGACCCGTTGGCGGAAAAACTCTGCGTGTGTGATCACTCCGTAGGCCCCCTGGATGGCGGGCTCAAACAGCGGGAACTCCATCACGGCATCCGTCTCCCACAGCGGTGGGCCACGGCGCGCCAGACTGGCCTCCGCCGCCCGGCGGCCCGGCTCGCCATAGTGGCGCTCCATCAACTGCACGTACCGATGGGGCTGACGAAGGTGTTCCAGAAAGTAGGCGGCAAAGAAATGCTGCATGACAAAGTCATGCAGGATGCACAGGCCCGGTGTCTGGCGTGAAATTTCGTAAATCTCGCGGTGAAAAGGCAGGTGATTGCCAAAGTTGTAGATGACCAGGTCGTACTCATCGAGTCGCCCCGGGGGGATATCGCAGGCGCTACGGAAACTCACTTGGCGCACCCGTGCTTCGTGCGCGGTGGAAGTCCAGGGATGCCACAGCTCCACTTCGGCGTGGCGGCTCAGTTCGGCAGTCACGGCGGCGCTGAAGCGTCCAATGGCGCTGCTTCGAGAGAAAGGAGTGAACCAGGCGATCGTCACTGGGTGAGAGCCTCCACGACGCGGCGCCAACTGATGTCCAGCGACCTGATTAAATCCAGGCCTGCCTCCCCCAGTCGCTGCGCCTCACGACGGTCCTCGTAAAGGCGATCCATGGCGGCCGCAAGGGCCTTCGGATCGGGCTTCACCACTATTCCCGTTCTTCCCTCTTTGACTAACAGCATTGTGCCGCCCGAATCCGTGCAGGTAATCACGGGCTTGCGCGCATGATAGGATTCCAGGACGACGAAGCCGTAGGAGTCCTCATCGTAAGCGAGGTACAGACAACCGAGTGCCCGGCTCAGCAAACTGGCCTTTTCTTCTTCGGAGATGAAACGGGGAATCAACGCAACGCGGTCGCGGAGGTTCCAGCGCTGGATTCGCTCCTGGATTCGCGTCAGCTCGCCTGAGGTCTCGGGCTGGCCGGCAATCACCAATCTCACACGCGATCGTACGTGCCTCATCGCCTCCACGGCCAGTTCCTGCCGTTTGGAAGCAGTAATGCGGCTGGGATAAAAGAAATAATCCTCGTATCCTTCGCAAATCAGGTGGTCGGAACGCTCCAAGGGCGGATGGAGAACTTCTGCTTCGAGTTGATTGTAGCGTTTCAAGCGGTCACGTGTCACCTCGGAGTTTGTGTAGATTTTGACTGCTTGCCGCAGGTAAAGGTCGTCCGCCCGGGTGACCGCCCGCCGAATGCTTTCGCCCAGTTCGGAATCAGGAAGGTCCTGGTATGGCGTGCCCCAAAGGTCGTACACCTGCCGAAACTGATGCAGCAGCCACAGAACCTTGTTGGGATGAGGAACATAGTAGGCTGGAAACTTGAGAGCAACGACCCGGTCCACGTTGGGCACCCGCAGGAGTCGGCAGGCCAGCATGCTCTTGAGGATTTGGTCTGGCGGATGCCAGCGAAAAGGGACCCGGATCAGGACCGCTTGATGCCCGTGCTCAATCAGCTTCCGCACCAGCGCCTCGGCCAGGTATTCCGCGCCGCCGCGCAGGAATGGCACACAATTGTTGACCACGGCAATCTTCATCCGAGCAGCTCGCCTACGACACGGTCCCAGGAGATCCCCAATTCAGCAATGCGAGTCCGGCCCGCCTTGCCCATCAGTTGAGCCTGGCTGCGGTCCCAATAAAGCTCGTCCATGACCTGAGCGATGGCTTCCGGGTCCGGCGGGACCAACCGCCCGTTCAGGCCATCCAGGATGAGTTCTCCTGTAGCGCCGGAATCCGTCGTGCTGAGCACAGGCTTGCCGGCATGCTGGGCTTCCAAACTGGCATATCCGTATGAGTCCTCGTCGAAGCCCAGGTAAAGCGCGCCGAGACAATCGGCCAGCAGAGCGATCTTATCCTCTTCTGCGATCCAGTGATCCAACAGGACCACCCGGCCGCCAAGACGGTACCGTTCGATCAGCGATTGCAGTTCGAGCACGTAGCCCGAAGCATCCGGATCAGGCGCTCCGGCAATCACGAGCCGTACCGCGGAACGCGTGTGACGCATGGCTTCGATCGCAAGCCACTGCCGCTTGTGGTGAGTCAGGCGTGCAACGTACACGAAGTAGTCGCCGAATGCGCCGCAGCGGTACCGCTCAGGGAGATAAACGGGCGGATAAAGGACGTGTGCCCTAATGTTATTGAATTTCCTCAAACGCTCCGCCATAAGCCGGGAGTTGCAGTAAACCTTCGCAGCCTCGGAAAGCCCCAAGGTATCGGCCTGCATGATGGCTTCCCGGTAACGCACACCTTCCGGCGTGCTGGGAATTGCCTGGTAGCGGGTGCCCCACAGGTCGTAGGCGCCGCGGTAATGATGAATGAACCAGACGATTTTCCGCGGGTGCCGCAGCAGGTAACTCGGGGGACGCAATGCGATCAGGCAATCACCCGTGTGGGTGACATCGAGCAGCCGGAACGCCAGCATCTGCTCCAGCATTTCCTTGTAGTCCAGGCTGAGCGGCAACTCAAGAAGGTCAACCTCGTGGCCGTGATCGCGCAAGGCACTTGCCAGCCAATGAACAATCCGCGAAGCTCCGCCCTCGACGAAAGGTACGAACGAGGTTGCCACAATGACCTTCATGCGCGTCCAGGGGAGATCCTTAGTCAGACTCCTCGCAGGCCCGCTTCAGACACGTGGCGATGTAGCTGACGTCCTCCTCACTCAGAAGAGAATGCGTGGGCAGGCTCAGCCCGCGCGCTGCAATTGCTTCCGCCACCGGGCACCGGCTCGAGTTGCCGGAATAGGGTGGCAGAACGTGTACTGGGTAAAAGACCGGTCGGGTCTCGATGCCCATTTCGGCCAGCGCGTCAATCACCTCATCGCGAGAGCGCTTGACCCTGTCGCCAAGCAGAACGGTGTACATCCAGAAGCTGTGGCGGGCCCAGCTCTCTTCGCGGGGAAGCACCAGTCGATCGCCTAGCGGCGCCAGGTGTTTCTGGTACCATTGTGCGATCTGGCGACGTTCCTGCAAGCGGCTCTGAATTTGCTCAAGCTGCGCCAATCCAATAGCCGCCTGCAAATTCGTCAGCCGGTAGTTGTATCCGACCACCGGGAACCAGTAGCGCCGCTCAGGATCCATACCCTGCCCGCGCAGCAGGCGCAGCTTATCACGCAGGGCGACGTCGTTTGTTACGACCATGCCCCCTTCCCCGGTGGTGATGATCTTGTTGCCGAAAAAGCTGAAGACCGCCGCGGCACCGAAGCTTCCGACCTTCCGGCCGCGGTACTCGGCGCCGTGGGCCTGCGCGGCGTCTTCCAGCACAAACAAACCATGACGGCGTGCCAGCTCCAGAATGGGATCCATGTCAGCGGGATGCCCATATAGGTGTACCACGATAATCCCTCGCGTTCGCGGCGTGATGTGCTCCTCCAGCCGCCCGGGATCCAGATTCCAGGTGCGCGGCTCAGAATCTATAAAAACGGGATGCGCGCCGCAATACCGCACCGCATTGGCTGTGGCCACGTAAGTAAGCGTAGGCACCAGGACTTCGTCCCCCTCCTTGACGCCAAGGGCCAGCAAAGCCAGATGGAGCGCCGTGGTGCCACTGCTGGTGGCTACCCCGTAGGCAACTCCGCAAAAGCGCGCAAAGGCCTCCTCGAAAAGCGGAACAAAACGCCCGATGGAAGAAATCCAGCTCGTCCGCAGACATTCTTGGACGTATTTCTCCTCGTTGCCCGCGAGTACGGGATGGCTTATGGGGATAATCTTCCGCTCCTTCATCGTCACCGGTCGCTATCATGATACTTGATTACCCGCGCAGGAACCCCCACCGCCGTGGCGAACGGCGGTATGTCCTCGATCACTGCCGCTCCCGCGCCGACCACAGACCAAGCCCCGATCCGTACGCCGGGGATCACGCTGCTCCCTGTACCGAGGAAAGCACCCTCCTCGACGTGAACACTGCCCGCCAGGTGACTGCCGGGGCCGATGTGAGCGTACGGTCCCACGAACACGTCGTGATCGACTGTGGCCCCCGTGTTTACGATGACGCCGTCACCCAGAATCGCCTGGGCGTTGACTGCGGCACCCGCCATGATCGCCACACCCTTGCCCAGCTCCGCCCAGCGGGATAGGGAAGCGCGAGCGCTGATGGCATTGATCAGCTCAAACCCGAGTTCCTGGACGCGGCGGCAAAGATCCCGCCGCAGCCGGTTGTCACCCACGGCAACAAACGCGTGCCGCACGCCCGCTTGGTGCAGTTCCGCAAGCAGGTCGTCCTCTCCCAAGACCGGGTAGCCCAGGATCGCGCCAGCGTGACCCGGTGGACTCAAGCATCCCAGGACATCCCAATCCGCGGTCTCGCTCAGAATGTCGAGCACCACCTTGGCGTGGCCACCAGCGCCGAGAACCACTACAGGCCTCCCCACTCAGTCTCCCTCCCGATGCTGGCTGTGATCCTCATCGCGTCAAAAGCAGCATCATTGAATAGGCGTCCGCCAGCTCTTGCTCTGTCACCGGAAGCAAATCCCCGGAGACATCGTCAATCCGGGCTATGCTCAAGCCGACTTCCCGGATCTCGCGGGCAAATGCGACCGGATCTTCTCCGGCGCGTCTCAAGTGGCCGGGGGCGAACTCGAGGATGATGCGAATGGCGGGGTTGGCCTCCAGCGTACGCCGCATGCCACGCAGAATCCGGGCCTCGGCACCTTCCGCGTCAATCTTCACTACGTCTACACGCGGTTCTTCGGCCAGCGCCTCATCCAGGGTCCATGTTTCCACTTCAATCACCTCTGTGCCATCCACGGCACCAAAAAGCGTATTGTGCGTGGAGTCTCTCGGGTCTCGCGTGAGTCGAGCTCGACCGCGCTGGTCCCACAAGGCCACAGGCCGCAACTGAACTACCCCGCTCTCCAGAAATCCGTTCAACTGTACGTTTTCGCGCAAGAGAGCGAACGTTTCGGGCGTCGGCTCGAAGCTGTAAACTTTGCCCTGGCCAGCCAACAGTCTTGCTGCCTGCAGCGTATACCAGCCGAAGTGAGCGCCGACGTCCACCACAACCATGCCGGGCCGAACCAGCCTCCGAAACAGGTGCGTGACGCCCGGCTCCAGAGGGCCACGAAAAGCCAGATAGGCTGCCAGGCGCCACTCCTTACCGGGCAACGCCACGATCAGCCCATCCACTTCCGTGACCAGAATATCCTCGGCGGCACGGATCAACGGACGCCGCAAATGGGAGTCCAGACGCGCGCCTTGTTCTCGCAATACCGCTTCGAGCTGCTCCTGCCGCGCCTCTATCTTCCCCAACCTGTCCACCAGCGCCTCCCCAACTTGGGTTGCCTGCCGGAACAAGCCTTCCAAGCGGGCCAAGAGTTGACCACTTTGCGCGTCCGCCAGCCGGGAGAACTCGCGTAGCAAGTTCTCTCGCATGCCCGAGATCTCGGCCTGCTGTCGTCGCACTTCGGCGAGCGCGTTGTTCAACGAGTCCGTAAGCGCGCGCATCTCGCCGCCAACCACGTCCAACTCCATGAACAACTGCTCGGCATGTGCCTGCCACCGCCGCGCCAGTTCCCGTTCCAGGGACCGACGGGTTTCGGCCAGCTCCGCCGACAATTGGCTTCTGAGGCCGTGGAGTTCAGCGAGTCGTCGGTCCATCGCCTGGTCGGCAGCCATGAGCTGCGCCGCGTACGAGTCCAATTTGGCAGAGAGCTGTTCCGCGCTCTTTTGCTGCTCCTGAAACTGGTAGGCCAGCTTGTCGTCGAGAATCTCCAAAGGACGCAGAAAAGCGAGGCGGTAAACGTGGCGCGCCCGGTTCAGCAGGGCTTGCCATAGCCAGGACAGTCGCACTCGCAACCCCGCCCCGGCGCCCGTAAGCCCGGGCAGCCCTGTGTAAGTCAAGCCTGTTTGCCTCGCCTCAGGGGAGGTCACTAACGCCCGCAGCACGGTGCTTCTGGGGACGTGCTGACGGAGCATGCTCCTGTAGTGCAGGAAACCCGGGACGTCGTACTCCCGCCTCAAAATGCGTCGGTAGGCTTCGCGCAGAAACTCCTCATCATCGCGAATCAGCAGCAGCTCGGAGACGTCAACTACCCTGATGTCGGGGTCATGGGCGGCTCGACCCTCCAGGGCGGGCTGACTCGCGGCCAGCCCCTGACGAATCCGGCGCGCAAACTCCTCCTCTGTGAATTCCATAAACGCTTCCGCCTACTCGATCCGAAGTAACCAATACCGAGACCGCTGGGGTGCACGAGCTGGGAAGCAGAGCACGGCGAAGCGAGACTGACGACGTGATCTCATGGCACCGACCATCTTCCCACCGCCTGCCAGCCCGAGTTGTTGCCCGCTTGGTCATACGGCGCCAGATAGGCAATCTTGGTGCCCACAAGCGACGGCTCATCGTTTCTATCCAGCCCACCCACCAGCACCACCTGCCCGTGCAATGGGTCATAGGTCGTGGCGTGGCACGCGCCAGCGGAAGGGGAGCCGGAAGGATACTGCCTGACCCAGCTCGAGCCGTCCCAAACCCCTGTGTCAGGATAGGCGGACCCGTCCTGTCCACCGAATAGCGGCACTTGACCCCCGGCTGCATCGTAAGCCACCGCATACTCACCGCGATCCTTGGGAAGCGACCTGAGACCGGGTAGTGGTAGCCATGAAGCCTCGATTCCTGGAGCCGGAACCAATCCAGCTAACAAACCAGCCAGAAATCCTGCTTGGGACACAACCGCCGTGAACCTCACCTTCCGCTTCACCTTCTCGTAGCATCGCGCGTAAGACCTATGACGGCCCCGTCGGTCAGGGGGCTGGATATCGCCATACACTTTTCACGGGGGAGGACGCTTGCCGTTTCCGGGAGCGAGTTCAGTGCGCTCGAGACGAGGCCCAGCCCCGCTGAGCCCGTTGAGCTTGAGACGGCGAGCTGCCCTGCTCCTTCAGAGCGAGCAGTGCAGCCGAGCCCGGTCCGTAGTGCAGTCACGAAGCGGGTCACTGCAGCCAAGCCCACTATTCTAAACGAGGCCGGACCCACGAGCCAGCGCGTGTTGCGACCCGCATGTTGCGTCCCGGCCGCGCTGCGTTCTCCCTCTCCAGCGCCCAGACCGCGCTCAGGAGCTTCGATGGTTCAGCAAAACCTTGCTCGTGATTTGACCGCCTCACGGTACCGTCCAAGTACCCATCGCCTGCCAGCCCGAGTTGTGCTCGACCGTGTCTCGCGCTGCCACGTAAAAAACACGGTTGCCTGCGAAGGCTGGCTTGAAGGCGAGGTTGAGGGTCAGCGTAAGGTAGTTGCCGCTGGCGCTCACCGATGAACCAGCCGCCGAGACCGTACACTGGCTGTTGCTCACGGTCCCGCTCCCGCCCAGCGGCAACAGCGGCAAAAGCGCGTCGCCTGTGTCATTGACCAGGTAGACACCGTTCAGTGGGCGCACATAGGCGAGATAGCAAGCCTGCCTTCCGTCGAGCCAATCGTTGACCAGGATATTAAGAACGTTGAGATCCTGGTAACCGTCGGCATCGTAAAACTGGAAGGTAAACGTTGCAGGCCCGGCTCCCGAGCCGCGCTGCGGACTCATGCCCACGACCGCGGGCGAGGTCAGCGGCAACCCAGGTACCGTCCATACCCCCAGGCGCTGCCAGTTTGAGTTCGCATTCGCCGCGTCGCGAGCGGCCAGATAAATCAACCGGGTCCCGGCAAAGGAAGATCGGAAGCCAATGTTAAGCGTCAGAGTCAACGTGTTGCCGCTCCCGCTCGCCGAAGAACCACTTCCGTAAACGGTGCACTGGCTGTTGCTGATCGAACCGCTGCTGGGCAAACTCATCCCTTGGTAAGGCCCGCCGGCATTGCCGGCATCGTCCACCAGGTACAGGGACCCCGTACCAGGTACATAGGCCAGATAGCATGCTTGACGCCCATCCAGCCAAAAGTTGATCAATACATTGACCACCGCCAAATCCTGCCAGCCGTCAGGATCGGCAAAGGTGAAGCTGAACATCTGGGTCGTACCGGTGCCTGAAGCGGGGCTTACCTGGACTGGAGCGGGCGCTGAGTTGCCGACACGGAAAGTGAAGTTTGTGCCTCCGCTGAAGGTAATGCCGTAGCTGTCGCTCGTCGCGTCGGCCCGCAGGGTGTACGTGCCGGGCGAGGAGGGCGCCACCACACTCCAACTCTTGCTGGCTTGAGCACCCGGACTCAGGTCACCATAACTCTGGTCGGCGCCACCGCTTCCACCCGACCAGTTCAGCGGTCCGTGCACTCCGAAGGCCCGCAGGTCTCCGGTATTCCGGGTTGTGCAGGTTACCGTGAATTGGGCTCCGGGCGCCACCGTGCTCGGCCCACTGCAACTGACCGTGAGAATGGGACCGACGGCTGCGGTAGCCGGGCTGGAAGTGGCGAGAGCGAACCTTTCGGAGCTGGTACAGGCGGGACTCGACCAATGCCGCACCTTGACCACCACTTCTCCTGTCGTGTAGGTGTATGCCTTTTCGACATTATCAACAAAAGAGTCGGAAAATCCCAAAATCGTATTCGTCGCTCCGCCATAAAGCCAGAGGCCCAAGTCTGACAGACACCAGTCGGTCCCTGTCTTGGTGTAAACCCAACGGTTCCATGTGAGTGTTGTGTAAAACAGCGACGGGTTTGTGGTGCGGTACAGCTTGTAGGAGCCGTTCGGGACAGTGGAGACCACAGTGTTACTTAACTGCTCCCAAGCGCGGGCAAGATTGGCGTAGCCCCAGCCCCAGTCGCTTCGCCAGGTTAACGAGTCCGTCGTATTTATAAGCAAGGCCTTGATGGCAAGGGGATCTGTGACGCCAGCCTGGCGCAAGAGCGCGGCGGCGCCGGCGATGTGGGGCGCCGCCATGCTCGTACCGGTCTTTGGGACAAAATTGGGATTCGATCCCAAGAAGCCACCGTCCCAATCATAGGCCGCAGACACGATGTTCGTGCCGGGCGCCGCAAGGTCTGGCTTGCGCCTCCCGTTCCAAGTTGGTCCCCGACTGCTCGAATCGTTGATGACGTCATCGGACCGGCCAATGGTGCCGTTAGGGTCGACATTTGCTACTGTGATGAGATTGTAGGCGTTGCCTGGCGAAGTGATGGTTATCGGAGCTGGGCCATTATTCCCGGCGGATTTCGCGATGACCAGACCATACAGGTCCGCCAGATAATCGAATCTTCGCGCTTGAGGATCGTCGTCCTGGTTCGTTGATCCGCCATAACTGTAATTCAGAATTTTGACGGAGGGAGCGTATTGAACAAGCCAATCCAAGGCTGCATACACGTCTGCGTCGTACAGCCCGCCTGAATTCGGGTCACACCGTTGATTCGCCGCGTCCCAGAAGCCCCTGAAAGCGACCTTCAGGTTATACAATGTACCCAGACCTTTTGCGACTCCGAGGTAGTCGGTCCATGGGTAAGAGTCGCCGCGGCTTGCAACGATCCCCGCAACGTGTGTGCCGTGGCCGTCGTAGTCTTCTGCCGAGGTCGCGTTGTCTAAAAAACAAGGGTCTAGCTTGCCGTTGTCCAAAAACACCCGACTCACAATGCTCAAGCCCGAAAAGGCAGGATGATTGGTCCTCACGCCTGAATCCAGCACCGCGACCGATTGCCCTGCACCTGTGTAACCATAAGTCCAAAAGGAAGTCGCCCCCAAGGCCGGCACGCTTACGTTAAGCTCGGCCCGCTGTTTTTCGACGAGCGAAATCTCGCGGACCAACGGGTCTGCGCTTAAGGTTGCAATGGCGCTGGCCGGCAGATCGGCCGCCAGCATATTGATTGCAGCGAACCGGCGAATATTGCTTCCACCCAGACTCAAAATCAGCCGCTCCACTGCGTCCTGCTCGGGCTCGATCTGCCGCAGGATTTCCTCGAAAGCCATCCGCCGGACTTCCCCCCATTCGCGCTCCAGCTCCGCCTGCGCCTGCTGGGCCTCCGCTGCTGACCTTGTCGAAGCAGTCCGAACCCGGGACTCCAGCATCTCTAGCCGAAGCTTGGCCGGACCTTCGTAGCGTTCGAGCACCTCTCGGTGCGGTTGACTCCGGAGGACCACGAAGACACGCAAGGTCTCGGCGCCGGCTTCGATCGCCTGTTGCACCTTCGCATCAATGACCGGCACACGTACCACGGTGCTTTGGCTCGCTCCGCCCTCGGGGTCGTCCGGCACTCTCTCCGGCAAGTCGGACTGAGCCTTCATCGAAGTGACGCGGAAAAACGAAAGTACTAGAACCAACGACAGCCAGGTACCAAACTTGTACCTTCGCCGGATGCTGGCTCCCGAACCGTCGTATGCGAAGGAACGCGCGCCCATCATACGCCTGCTCCACTGATTCTCTTAACCAAAATTGTCTACTTCTGTCCCGGATTGTCAAGCGGTAGATCGGCTAATCCCCTGCAGATTTTCCTTCCCCGACTTCCGATTTCGTTTGAAGTCCCCCGCAGCGCCGTAACGTTTGCCAGCAGGCGCCGGCGCCACCGGGCCGCCGATCGCCGCCCTTCTGCCAACCCGGAAGAAACTCGAGCTGCAACCTGCTCTTTGGCACGTCAAGCACAGCACACACCTCCTCGTGATTTCCCGCAGCACGATTTCGTTGGAGAATAGGTTTGAGAGCAGGAGGATCAGTTTGTCCAGCCCCACGCGCCCGGTATAGCGGGGGAGCAGACGGAGCCGGGAGGGCGAGGGAACCCGCAAACCAGCCGCAGCGTGCGCCTCCTGGTCGAGCAGTTGCGCAACAGCCTGTTCTACCGCTGGTTCGCGGGCTTGGAGGTGAGCGAGGAGTTCTGGCGCTGTCTTCGGCAAGAACATCCATCGGCTGCTCAACGAGCAGGTGGCGGGCGAGTTCTTTCGTCGCGAGCGGCCAGCCCTTCTGTGACCATCGCAATCCTCGCTCTGGGCCTCAAGTCGAAAGTCATCGGGCTCGACTACGGCCGGCGCTTGCGCCGGGTCAACAGAGCCGGCCAATATTGAACCGAGGGCAGGCTTCTCCGTTTCAACGCTTGCTGGTGGCGGTTTTTCAAGCATACCCTTCCCCTTCGACCTCCCAATCCGGCTTGAAAGGGACCACCGGCTCGTCCGCCTGCACTTGCCGCGGCCCGTCCAATCAGCGTCGCTCACGCAGCCATCAGTCAGGCTCGATCGCGAAACAACCCTTTTTCTTGCCCCGGTCTTCGGAGCCCCACCTGGCCGGATGCACCCGCTCGATTTCCGCCGCCAGCGCCGCCGGATCTAGGGCTTTCGCCAAGGCCTCGCTGAAGGCCTGCTCGGCCACCTAACGCCCGGTCTTATTGGGGTGCCGGTGCCGAATCCCCCTCGAGGGTCTCTGTGGCATCGAAGCCTTGGGAGGGAACGGTTTCCGGTTCACTTTCGCTAGCGTGCGCCCTGTAATGGATCCGTCACAGTTTGCTGCCGGAAACGGCACAGTTTTTCGCATTGCGACCGCAATGCGCTGGCACTGCGACCGCAGTCCGATCGCATTGCGTTGGTAGTGCGACCGCATTGCGGCGGCATTCGGAGCGCCCGACTTACTCCCCAATTCGACGGCCCGCCAGTTTATAAACTCACGCCCGTTTTTGCCGTAAGGCAGAGTTCCTCGCCACGCTGAAAGGCGAGCTACCCGCGGACTGGGCGACCGCCCAAAGTCTGGAGTGATTCCTGCGCCGCGGCGAAGCCGCGTATAGGAGTGCTGCCCAAAATCTGGCCTTGCATTCGGCCGCGATCGGCAGCACGGGTTCGTCCAGCATGCCCAGCAAATTCCCGTTGCTTTCGTTTTCGCCAGCCCCGCGCGGACGACAGCTCACGATGCAAGCAAAAGCCGCCTCGGTTATTTCCGCTTTCAGATCTGGTCGCTCCATCCCAGTACCGCCGCGTAGCGCCGCGCCACCGCGTTAGCCAGCGGGCGCAGGGATTCAATCAGTAACGGGGCAGTGATGTAGCCTGACGAAACGTCGTTGCCCAAGGAATGGCCCATCAGCAAGCGGGCCTGATCCGGGGTCGCGCCCAGCTCGGCCAAGACTGTGCGGTAGGTGTGTCGCAGGTGATGCGCGCTTGCCACGCCGCGCTTGTCA
>Ga0080004_1130404_pt1 | contig 15451 bp, 14 predicted proteins | sample WasSprMetagenome_FD_69207 | JGI IMG/M metagenome (GOLD analysis project Ga0080004, IMG submission 69207) | Sulfidic aquatic microbial communities from Washburn Spring, Yellowstone National Park, USA - WS (SPADES assembly) (version 2) | ecosystem: Environmental > Aquatic > Thermal springs > Hot... | reverse complement strand
TGGATCGTGGTCTGTGCCGCGACGATGCGGCCTTTCGCCACGTAATGGCCGCAGGAGCGCCGGCCGAATAGTTCATGCCGGTAGGGCCGGGAAAAATCCTCGAGGAAACGCTGGCGGGCGATGTGACCAATGGGCCGGCGGCCGTCATCCACCACCGGAATGGCGGTCAGACTCGCATCGGCGAGAAAACGCCGGTAGACGGTTTCATTGTCGGTGGCCAGCGTGACCGGCTCCACCGGTTTGGCCATGGCTGCCACGGTACGGGTCGAGCCGAACCAGCGGGTTTCCCTGACCACCTGTTGCAGCCGCGACTGGCGAACCGAAGCGGGCAAAGCGCGCAAAAGCTGCGGCGCAGGACTGGCGAAAAGAAAACCCTGCACACAATCGAAGCCGAGCTGGTGCATGAGCTGCCATTGGGTTTCCGTTTCCATGCCTTCGGCAATGGTCATGCTGCCCACGTCATAGCTCAAAGAGACGATCATCTCCAGCAGCCGGCGCACGGAAGGCTCGGTCACGGCGGCATGGATGAAATGCCGGTCGATCTTCACGTAGTTGGGGCGCACCTCGGACCAGACCCGCAGCGAGGCATAGGCCTCGCCCAGATCGTCGATGGCGATTTCGAAACCCTGGGAACGGTAGTGTTCCGTTGCCTCACACAGATCGTCATAGCTCGCGTGGGGAGAGGCCTCGGTGATTTCGATCACGACGTTGGCAGGCAGCAGGCCATGGGCGGCAAGAAGTTCCCGCGTCCATCCTTTGCGTGCCCCTTCGACGAAAGCGGTAGGATCGACGTTGAGGAAGAGTTTGCCGACAGGCGCCGTTGCCTCCCGCTGGGCGGCAAAACTGCCGATACTGGTCGCCCGGCAGGCATAATCCAACTCGCTCAGGCGCCCGCAGTGCCGCGCGGCAGCAAAAAGTGCATCGGGACGGGCCAGGGTGGAGGTGGCGGGACCCCGGACCAGGGCCTCCCAGCCGAACACGGAAAGATCACGGGTGCGCAGGATGGGCTGAAAGTGGGCAGTCAAGCTGCGCCGGGTCAGGATGAGATCGAGTTCCTCCCGGGAGGCGCTCGCCTCTTCGGCGTCGAAGACACGCCACTGAATAGAATTCATGATCGCCCCGTGTCCTGGTTTTTTGGGGCCTGCCAGTTTAGGCAAGGCGTGTGAAGCGAACATGACAGGCGCCGGCCGGCTTCAAGGCAGGAGACGGTCGGGCGGATGTCACTCGCCCAGATACGCCGCGCGCACGCGCGGGTCGGCGAGGAGGTTTTGCGCGCTATCGGCCAGGGTGATGCGGCCGCTTTCCATGACATAACCGCGGCCACAGGTGTGGAGGGCAAGCCAGGCGTTCTGTTCCACGAGGAGAATGGTCACCCCTTCGGCGGCGATGGTGCGGATCACCTCGAAGACTTTCTCCACCATCATGGGTGCAAGCCCCATCGACGGTTCGTCGAGGAGCAGAAGCCTGGGCCGCCCCATCAGCGCGCGGCCGATGGCCAGCATCTGCTGCTCGCCGCCGGAAAGCGTGCCGGCAAGCTGGCGGCGCCGTTCGGCAAGCCGCGGCAGCAGCGCATAGACATGTTCGAGGTCGGCGGCGATCCCCGCCTGGTCGTCGCGATGATAGGCGCCCATCAGCAGGTTCTCGGCGACGGTGAGGCGACTGAACACACCGCGGCCTTCCGGCACCAGGGCAAGCCCCAGCCGGATCAGGGCGTGGGCGGGCAGCCTGTCGAGGCGGGTGTGGCGATAGTGGATTTCCCCCTCGCTGGGGATCATGCGCGCGAGCGCCTTCAGGGTCGAGGTCTTGCCCGCGCCATTCGCGCCGATCAGACAGACCATCTCCCCTTCCTCGACGGCGAAGGAGACGCCCTTGACGGCAGCGATGCCGCCGTAGTGGACGGCGAGATTGGTCACGGTCAGAAGCGCACTCATGCCGAGCCCCCGAGGTAGGCGGCGATGACCTTGGGATCCTTCTGCACCACGGCGGGCACGTCCTCGGCGATTTTTTCACCGTAGTCGAGCACGGCGACACGATCGCAAAGCCCCATCACCAGTTTCACGTCGTGCTCGATCAACAGCACGGTCACGCCATCCTCGCGCAGGCCGGCGATCAACTCCCGCAGGGCTGCCGTCTCGGTGGCGTTCATACCGGCGGCGGGTTCGTCGAGGGCGAGGAGTTTCGGTTCCGTGGCGAGCGCGCGGGCGATTTCCAGGCGGCGCTGCTCGCCGTAGGAAAGATGCCGGGCGAGGTCATGGGCGCGGTGGCCAAGATCCACGTAGTGCAAAAGTTCCTCCGCGCGGCGGCAGATGGCGCGCTCCTCCTCCCGCTGCGCCCGGGTGCGCAGGATGGCACCGAAGACGCCGGCACGGGTGCGCAAATGCCGGCCCACCATCACGTTTTCCAGCGCCGTCATGTTGCCGAAGAGGCGGATGTTCTGGAAGGTGCGGGCGATGCCAGCGGCAGCGACGCGGTGCGGGCTGGACAGGTTAAGCGGCCGGCCATCTAAGCGCACCTCCCCGGCATCGAGCGGATAAAGACCGGTGAGCACGTTGAAGAAGGTAGTCTTGCCGGCGCCGTTGGGGCCGATCAGGCCATAGATTTCACCGCGGCGGATGGTGAGCGAAATGTCCTTGAGCGCCTGCACGCCGCCGAAACGCTTGCTGACATGGCGCGCCTCAAGGAGCACGCTCATCGATCCGCCCCGCTCATCTCCCGCCGGTGGCGCGCTTCCGGCCACAGGCCGGCCGGTCGCAGCCGCATGGTGAGCACCAGGGCCATACCAAAGAGCAGCATACGCAGCACTTCGGGATCGATCAGCATGCGGCCGAACATCGCGCGTTGCAGGGGCTCCACCGAGTAACGCAAAAGCTCGGGGACGAAGGAAAGCAGCAGCGCGCCGGCGATCACGCCCCAGACATTGCCCATGCCCCCCAGCACCACCATGGCCAGGATCATGATGGATTCGTTGAGCACGAAACTTTCCGGACTGATGAAGCCTTGGATGGCCGCGAACATGCCGCCGGCAATGCCGCCGAAGGAGGCGCCCATGGCGAAGGCGAGCAGCTTGATGTTGCGGGTGTTGATGCCCACCGCCTTGGCAGCGATCTCGTCCTCGCGGATCGCCACCCAGGCGCGGCCGATGCGGGAATCCTGCAGGCGCAGATTGACGATGATCACACCAAGCAGCAACAGCAGGAGGAGGTAGTAATCCTTCACCGGGCCGGTGAAGTCGAGGCCGAGAAAGTGATCGGTGGCGCGGAAATCCAGTCCTCCGATCTTAAGCCCGTCGATGCGCGTGATCCCCTTCGGTCCATTGGTGATGTTGAAGGGCGCCGAGAGATTGTTCATGAAGATGCGCACGATCTCGCCAAAGCCCAGGGTGACGATCGCCAGATAATCGCCGCGCAGGCGCAAAGTCGGGGCGCCCAGCAGGGCGCCGGCGATACAGGCAAACAGGGCGCCTAAGGGCAGAATCACCCAGAAGGGCAGATGCAGGTCGAAGTGCGGCGAGGCGAGCAGCGCCCAGGTATAGGCGCCCACCGCATAGAAGGCGACATAGCCGAGATCGAGCAGCCCCGCCATGCCGACGACGATGTTGAGCCCCAGGGCGAGGAAGACGAAGAGGATGGCCAGGTTGGTGATGCGCACCCAGGCGGTGCCGATCTGGGTCAACACCAGCGGCAGCAGCACAAGCGCCGTGGCCACCAGGATGAGGCCCAGGGTGCGCCGTTTCATGCGCGCTCCGCGACGCGCTCACCCAAAAGCCCCGAGGGGCGGAAGACGAGCACGAGGATCAACACCAAGAAGGCAAACACGTCCTGATAGTTGCTGCCGAAGAGCACCAGGTGCCCCTCCGCGCTGCAGCGCTCGGAAAGCATCTGGCCGATGAGGGGCCAGCGGCAGAGATCGGAGACCTCGCTGATGTAGCCGGTGCCGAGGGCCTCGACGATGCCGAGGAGCACCCCGCCCAGCATCGCCCCGGCGAGGTTGCCGATGCCCCCCAGCACGGCCGCGGAAAACGCTTTGAGGCCCAGAGTGAAGCCCATGGTGTAATGGGCGATGCCGTAATAGGCCCCCACCATCACACCCGCCACCGCGCCCAACGCCGCACCAATGACGAAGGTGGCGGCGATCACCCGGTCGGCATCGATGCCCATCAGGGCGGCGATACGCACGTCCTCCGCGGTGGCGCGCATGGCCACGCCGAACTTCGTACGATAGACGAACCAGGTGAGGCCGCCCATGAGCACCCAGGCGAGGAGAATGATGATGATCTGCACCGTGCTGATCGCCGCCCCGCCCAGAGTGAAGCTCGTGTTTTCAATGATCTGGGGAAAGGCGAGGGGGTCGCGTCCCCAGATGAGGAGCGCGATGTGCTGCAGAATGATGGACATGCCGATGGCGGTGATCAAAGGTGCGAGCCGCGGTGCATGGCGCAGGGGTCGGTAGGCGAGGCGCTCCAGCAGATAGCCGATGGCCATGCAGACAGGAATCGCGGCGATGACGCCGCAAATGACGATGAACGCGGGAGGCAGGTTGGCACCCAGGAGCGCCATGATCACCGTGAAGGCGACCATGGCCCCGATCATCACCACCTCGCCATGGGCGAAATTGATCAACTGGATCACGCCATAGACCATGGTGTAACCCAGGGCGACGATGGCATAGACGCTGCCGGTGGTCAGGCCGTTGATGAGCTGTTGCAGGAGGATGTCCACGGCCGCGTATTATAAAGGAGCCGCACCCACGGCACCGCCGGGTTTCCACCAAGGCAAACCCGATCGGTGCCGCAGCGCCCGGACGAAGAGGCTTATTTTGCGGCGGACTTAACAGCGTATTCGTCGAGGGTCAGCGACTTGCCGCCTTTGATGATGGCCAGTGGCGTGACCTTGCCGCCCTTCATGGTGAAGATGGTCATCTCGGCGTCCTTGCGGTCGCCTTTTTCGTCGAATTCGATGTGGCCGGAGGCGCCGTCGTAGCGGATGGCGGCAAGCACCGGCAGGTATTTGGCCGGATCGGGGGAATCGGCCTGCTTCATCGCCTCGATCAGCAGCCACGTGGCATCGTAGGTGAAGGGCGAATAGAGGATGGGGGCCATGTTGAAGCGGGCCTTGTAGGCGTCGAGGAACTTTTTGCCCGCCGCCTGCACGGGGATGCCGGCCTGGGAGCAGATCAGCCCTTCGGCGGCAGGGCCCGCAAGTTCCGCCATCTTGTCGGTGCAGGCGCCATCACCGAAGCCGAAGGTGGCCTCGATCTTCAGCTCCCGCGCCTGCTTGATGAGCGGCCCGGCGGTGGAATCCATGCCGCCATAGAAGACGACATCGGGCTTTTTGCCCTTGATCTTGGTCAGCACCGCTTTCCAGTCCACCGTCTTGTCGGTGCCCTTCTCCCGCGGCAGCACCATCACGCCGGCGGCCTTGAGGGTTTTCTCCACCTCGTTGGCCAGGCCCTCGCCATAGGCGGTGGCATCGTCGATCACCGCCGCGACCTTGGGTTTCACCGTGGCCAGCAGATAATTGGCCACCGCCGGGCCCTGCTGGTCATCACGGCCGACGACGCGGAAGACATTTTTGAACCCCTGCTCCGTGAGCGCTGGATTGGTCGCCGAGCCCGAGATCATGGGAATGCCGGCCTGGTTGTAGATCGCCGAAGCAGGGATGGTGGTCCCGGAGTTGAGGTGGCCCACCACCCCGGAGACCTTCGCGTCCACCAGCTTCTGCGCCACCGTGTTGCCGATCTTGGGATCGGCCTGATCGTCCTCGGCGACAAGCTCAAACCTGACCGGCGCGCCACCCAGCCGGATGCCGGCGGCGTTGGCTTCCTCCACCGCCAGACGCGCACCGTTCTCGTTGTCCTTGCCCAGGTGGGCGATGCCACCGGTCAGCGGCCCGACATGGCCGATTTTCACGGTGAGGGTCTGGGGCGCAGCCGGTTGGGCCGCGGGTTTGGCGGCTTCCTCCTCTTTCCTGCCGCAGCCAAAGAGCGCCACGGCAACGGCAAGGGAGGCAAGGCAGGCTTTCGCAGAAACGTGCATGGAGGGCTCCCTCTGGTTGTCAGGTTTTTCGGTTGCCAGTCAATAAATATACCCCTTGCCGCCCGTTTCTCAAACGCGGCAGAGGGGGCCCCCTTGGCGCCTTTCCCGGGGCAAGGGCCGCTGAAGGACCCTTCCCCGCTCCTTACGCCAGGGCGATGATGAGGTAGAGGAGATAAAGCGAGCCGTTGACCCCGAGATGCCACAGACGCAACTGGCCGCGGGTGAGCATCAGCCGCAACCAGAGGGCGGCGCCGAAGGTAATCAGCACCCCCGCCAGCACGGCGCGATCCGGCCCCCAGGGGGTGAGGGTGATACCGATGGCGGGCAAAAGCGTGCCCTGAAACACCATGGCGCCGGTGATGTTGCCAAAGGCCAGGGTGTCCTTGTGGCGCCGGATCCAGAGGATGCTGTTCACCTTTTCCGGCAATTCGGTGGCCACCGGAATGATGAGCAGGGAAAGGAGCAGGGGCGAGATGCCCATGAGGCGCGAGGCCTCCTCCACCCCATGGATGAACCCCTTGGCACCGCCCACCAGAAGGACGAGGCCAAGGGCGAGCTGGAGGAGGATGGTCACCATGTGCTCCGGCAGCCCCAGCCGGGCAAGGAACATCTTTTCGTGGGCCTCGGTGCCGTGACCATTTTCCACCAGCTGGGCCGAGGCGCGGAAGGTAAGCATCAGATAGATGAAATAAAGGGTGACCAGGCCGGCCGCCATGGTCCCCCGGACAATGGCCTCCTCGGGGGGCAGGAAAAGGGCAATAGCGGCAAAACCAAAGGCGAGAAGAAACGTGTTGAGGTCGCGCATCAGCCCCGAGCGCTCCGGGGTGAGACGGCCCTTGAGCCCCCGGCGTTTCAAAACCGCCAGGCCCATGAGAAAGAGGGAAAGGGTGGAGAGCATGAGGGGGGCGCCAAGGATCGCACCCACCCCGATTTGCTCGTTCACCGCCTGATTGGCAGTGCCGGCGAAGATGGCCAGAAGCGGCACCAGGGTTTCCGGCAGCGCGGTGCCCACCGCGGCGAACACGGAGCCGGTGACCCCTTCGGAGATGCGCAATTTTTCCCCGAGATGCTCCAGGGCATTGGTGAAAATCTCCGCGGCGACGAGGATGACGATAAGGGCAAGGAAAAGCTGGACAAAAACCATGGCGGCCACCGGTGGACAAAGCCGCGATTATCCCAGATTTTGCGTGACCTCCTCCCATCGCCCCTTCCCTGCTTCCCCTCGCATGAAGCCAAGTCAAAGACGCGCTGGCCGCCGGCAGCCAAAATCTGGGATGATAGTGGTGTATGCTGCGCCCCCTCACGGAATTCGACTATCACCACACCCTGGCCGCCACACCGGGCATCAGTCTCGTGCTCTTTACGAGCCCCACCTGTGGCACCTGCCGGGTGGCGGAGCAACACCTTGCCTGCGCCGCGGCGGAACTGGGCTATACCTGCTTTTGCGTCGATGTGCAGGAAGCCACGGGGCTTGCCCGCGCCTTCGACATCTTCCACCTGCCCACCCTGTTTCTCTACCGCGACGGGCGTTTCCATGCGCTGCTCAGCAGCCCCCTCACCGGCGCAAGCCTGCGCCGGGCGGTGGACGAGGCGCTGGCCGGTCCCCCGGAGGAGGAGCCGTGAAGAATTTCGTCATCGACGAAACCGGCTGGGTGGAGGGAGTCTGCCGGGTGCCTTCTCCCAATTTCGATGCGCGGCCGGAAAACGAGGTGGTGAGCCTCATCGTCATCCACAACATCAGCCTGCCCCCGGGGGAATACGGCGGCCCTGGCATTCTGGAACTTTTCACCAACCGCCTCGACCCTGATGCCCATCCTGCCTATGCACCCCTGCGGGGGCTGCGCGTGTCGGCGCATTTCCTCATCCGGCGCGGAGGGGAACTGATCCAGTTCGTCTCCGCCCACCACCGCGCCTGGCACGCAGGGGTGTCCTGCTTCCGCGGGCGGGAACGCTGCAATGATTTCTCCATCGGCATCGAGCTGGAAGGCACCGATTTCGAACCTTTCACCTTGGCCCAGTACGAAACCCTCGACGGGTTGCTGCGGGCCTGCGCCAAAGCCCACCCCATCACCGACATCACCGGCCACGCCCACATCGCCCCCCAACGCAAGACCGATCCGGGGCCCTTTTTCGACTGGTCCCGCCTGCCCTCCTCTTTCCGCATTGTGAAATCGTGATTTGAACCTTGCAAAATCGTCGCGCTGTGCTACACGAAAAGAATCTGGGCTCCGCTCTGGAGCGCCAGGCAAAACAATCAGGAGGCAACATGAACATCACCAGGCGCCAGTTCTTCCGGATCTGCGCGGCGGGGGTGGGTAGCGGCAGCATTGCCGCCCTGGGCTTCGCCCCCGGCAGCGCCCTTGCCGAGGTCCGTGAGTTCAAGCTCACCCGGGCCACGGAAACCCGCAACACCTGCCCCTACTGCTCGGTAAGCTGTGGGGTGCTCATCTACACCCTGGGCGATAAAGCCAAGAATGCCCACGAAGCGGTCATCCACATCGAGGGGGACCCGGACCATCCCGTCAACCGCGGCACCCTCTGCCCCAAGGGCGCCGGTCTGCTCGACTTCGTGCGCAGCGAAAACCGGCTGCTCTATCCCGAATACCGCGCCCCGGGCAGCCGGGAATGGAAGCGCATCTCCTGGGATGAGGCTTTCAGCCGCATCGCCCGCCTGATGAAGGACGACCGCGACAAGAACTTCATCGAGAAGAATGCCGACGGGCAGACCGTCAACCGGTGGCTGACCACGGGCTTCCTCGCCTCCAGCGCGGCGTCCAACGAAACCGGCTGGCTGTCGGTCAAGTTCGCCCGCAGCCTCGGCATCGTTGCCCTCGATACGCAGGCACGCATCTGACACGCGCCAACGGTGGCAAGTCTTGCCCCGACGTTTGGGCGCGGTGCGATGACCAATCACTGGGTCGACATCAAGAATGCCGACCTCATCCTGATCATGGGCGGTAATGCCGCCGAGGCGCACCCCTGTGGTTTCAAATGGGTGACGGAAGCCAAGGCGAAACGTGGCGCCAAGCTGGTGGTGGTGGACCCCCGCTTCACCCGCTCGGCCGCGGTGGCGGATTTCTATGCGCCCATCCGCCCCGGCTCGGACATCGCCTTTTTGGGCGGGGTCATCAACTACCTCTTGAGCCACGACAAAATCCATCACGATTACGTCAAGCACTACACCAATGCGCCGTATCTGGTGCGGGAGGATTTCGACTTCAAGGACGGCCTCTTCTCCGGCTACGACGCGGAAAAACGCACCTACAACCGGGATAGCTGGGACTATGCCCTAGGCGCGGACGGCTATGTGCAGGTGGATGAGACCCTGCAGCATCCCCGTTGCGTCTACCAGCTCATGAAGAAGCACTTCGAGCGCTACACGCCGGACATGGTGAGCCGGGTGTGTGGCACGCCGAAGGACGACTTCCTCAAGATCTGCGAGCTCATCGCCAGCACCAGCACGCCAGACCGGGTGATGACCATTCTCTACGCCCTGGGTTGGACGCAGCATTCCAAGGGCTCCCAGATCATCCGCGCCATGGCCATGATCCAGCTTCTGCTGGGCAACATGGGCCGTCCCGGCGGTGGCGTGAACGCGCTGCGGGGCCATGCCAACGTGCAGGGCATCACCGACATGAACCTGGTCACCGACGTGATGCCGGGTTATCTGCGGCTGCCCGCGGACAAGGAGCAGGAGTTCAAGGCCTTCCTCGAAGCACGCGCCCTCAAGCCGCTGCGGCCCAACCAGATGAGCTACTGGCAGAACTTTCCCAAGTTCTGGGTTTCTTTGGCCAAGGCCTTCTACGGCAATGCAGCGACCAAGGAGAACGACTTCGCCTACCAGTGGTTCCCCAAGATCGACAAGCCCTACGACGTGCTGCACATGTTTGAACGCATGCACAACGGGCAGATGAACGGCCTCATCGTCCAGGGCTTCAACCCCCTGGCCGCCGTCTCCTGCGTGCAGAAGGTGCAAGAAAGCCTGGCCAAGCTCAAGTATCTGGTGGTCATCGATCCCCTAGCGACGGAGACGTCCGAATTCTGGCGCGACTATGGCGAATACCACGAGGTCGATCCGGCCAAGATTCAGACCGAAGTCTTCCGCCTGCCGGCCGCCTGTTTCGCCGAGGATACCGGCTCCTTCACCAATTCCGGGCGATGGCTGCAATGGCACTGGAAGGCGGTGGAGCCGCCAGGCGAGGCGAAAAGCGACACCGCCATCATCGCCGGTATCTTCACCCGTCTGCGCGAGCTCTACCGCAAGGAAGGCGGTACCTTTGCCGATCCCATCCTCAACCTGAGCTGGGCCTACGCGAAAGCGGATGACCCCTCACCGGAAGAGCTGGCCAGGGAGTTTTCCGGCAAGGCCCTTGCCGATGTGGTGGACCCCAAGGACCCCACCAAGGTGCTGGCAAAGGCCGGGGAACAACTGGCGGGCTTCGCCCAGTTGCGGGACGACGGTTCCACCAGCTGCGGCAACTGGCTCTATTGCGGGGCGTGGCCACAGGCGGGCAACCTCATGGCGCGGCGGGACAACAGCGATCCTTCGGGCCTGGGCTTTTACCTCAACTGGGGTTTTGCCTGGCCGGCGAACCGGCGCATCCTCTACAACCGCGCCAATGCCGACCCCGCCGGCAAACCCTGGGATCCCAAGCGCAAGACCATCGCCTGGGATGGCACGAAGTGGAGCGGCTTCGATGTGCCGGACATGCGGCCTGACGCCGCCCCGGAGGAGAACGTGGGGCCGTTCATCATGAATCCGGAAGGCGTGGGCCGTCTGTTCGCCCTCAAGGGATTAGCCGAGGGTCCTTTCCCCGAGCACTACGAACCCTTCGAGACCCCGCTGGCTGCCAACCCCTTCCATCCCAACAACCCGCAGGTGGTGAGCAATCCGGCAGCCCGCATCTTCAAGTACGACCGGGAGCGGCTGGGCAAGGCCGACAAGTTCCCGTACGTGGGCACCACCTACCGCCTCACCGAACATCAGCACTACTGGACGAAGAGCGTGCGGTTGAACAGCATCGTCCAGCCCTCGCAGTTCGTCGAGATCGACGAAGAGCTGGCGAAGGAAAAGGGCATCCGGCATGGGGATACGGTGAAGGTGGTCTCCAACCGCGGCTACATCCGCGCCGTGGCGGTGGTCACCAAACGGTTGCGCCCCCTCATGGTGGATGGGCGCAAGATTCACACCGTGGGCGTGCCCATCCACTGGGGCTTCGTCGGCGTGGCCCAGAAGGGCTTTCTCGCCAACCGGCTGACGCCCTTCGTCGGCGATGCCAATGCACAGACGCCGGAGTTCAAGGCGTTCCTGGTCAACATCGAGAAGGCATGAGGAGGCGGCCATGGCTTTGCAATCCCTCGACATCAAGGCCCGCTCCGCCACCACGACGCCGTCCCCTGCGGCGCGGGGGGCGGGGCCCGAGGTGGCCAAGCTCATCGACATCTCCAAGTGCATCGGCTGCAAGGCCTGCCAGGTGGCGTGCATGGAGTGGAACGATCTGCGGGATGAGATCGGCCACAATGTGGGCGTGTACGACAACCCCCTGGACCTCACGGCGCAAAGCTGGACGGTGATGCGCTTTTCCGAAGTGGAGGTCACCCCCGGCCGGCTGGAGTGGCTGATCCGCAAGGATGGCTGCATGCACTGCGCCGATCCCGGCTGTCTGAAGGCCTGCCCCTCGCCGGGCGCCATCGTGCAGTATGCCAATGGCATGGTCGATTTCCACGAGGAAAACTGCATCGGCTGCGGCTATTGCCTGACCGGCTGCCCCTTCAACATCCCCCGCCTGTCGAAGAAAGACGGCAAGGCCTACAAGTGCACCCTCTGCTCCGACCGGGTGGCGGTGGGGCTGGAGCCCGCCTGCGTGAAGACCTGTCCCACGGGGGCGATCGTCTTCGGCACCAAGGAGGACATGATCCACCACGCCGAGGAACGCATCGCCGACCTCAAGTCACGGGGTTTCCAGAACGCGGGGCTCTACGATCCGCCGGGGGTGGGCGGCACCCATGTCATGTACGTGCTGCAGCATGCGGACCGCCCGGAACTCTACGCCGGCCTGCCCAAGGACCCCGGCATCAGCCCCCTGGTGTCGTTGTGGAAGGGCGTGGCCAAGCCCCTGGCGAGCCTGGGCCTGGGGCTTGCCGTGCTTGCCGGCTTCTTCCACTACGTGACCGCCGGTCCCAACGAAGTCGAGGATGAGGAGAAACAATCATGAGCACACTCGTTCCCCGTTACTCGCCGCGGGAGCGGGCGAACCACTGGGTGATCGCCATCACCTTCATCCTTTTGGCGATCTCCGGTCTCGCCCTCTTTCATCCGGCGTTTTACTTCCTGAGCCACCTTCTGGGGGGAGGCACCTGGAACCGCATCCTCCACCCCTTCATCGGGGTGGTGTTGTTCATCTCATTCGCCGCCTTCGCCGTCAGGCTCGTGCCGGACAACCGCATCACCGCCGCGGACCGGGAGTGGGAAAAGCATCTGCCCAAAATTCTGCGCAACGAGCCGGTGACGCTGCCCAAAATCGGCAAGTACAACATCGGCCAGAAATACCTATTCTGGTCCCTGGTGGTGCTGATTCCCCTCCTTTTGGTGAGCGGCATCGTCATCTGGCAGCCGTGGTTCACCCCCTACTTTTCCATCGGGCTGATTCGACTGGCGGTGGTGATCCATGCGGTGTCGGCCTTCCTTGCCATCCTCGGCATCATCATCCACATCTATTCGGCCATCTGGACCCGGGGTTCCATCCGCGCCATGACCCGCGGCACCGTGACCGCCGCCTGGGCGCGGCATCATCACCCGGCCTGGTATGAGGAAGTAAGCCGCCGATGACGGGAATCTTTGCCCAACCCGTTTCCCCCACGGCAACGGAGCCCCCGCGGTTGCGTCTGCCGGCGGCCAGCCTCTTTGCCGAACGCGCGGCCCGACTGCGGGAGCTGGCGGCGGGTCACGCGCTGGAGCCCTTCCTGCGCTTCCTCACAGTCCTCGCCGAGGCGCAGCAGACCCTCCTCGAGGGGCTCGCCCCAGCGCCCCTGCCCGACGCCCACAGCCTGGAACAGGCATTTGCCCACCGCATGCCGCCCCTCTCCCCCGCCGGCCTGCCCTTGGACCCCGCCTGGCGGGCGCTCGCGCGGGCACTGGTGGAGTGCGCCGGCATGGCCCTGCCCGAGGAGGGGCGCCAGGCCATCGGCACCCTCGCCGGGGCCGACGACGCCTCCATCGATGGGGCGGCGCAGCACCTCTTGGGACTGCGGCAGACCAGCGTCCCGCCGGCCTGGACGCCTTTCGTCGCTGCGGCGCTGGAGGTGTATTGGGTGCGGCTCGCGCTCACCCTGGGTAAGACCCGGCAGGCGCAAATGGGGGCGGCCGAACCCTTGAGCCTCTGCCCCGTCTGTGGTTCGCACCCGGTGGCGGCGGTGGTGCAGATCGGGCCTGAACAGGGTCTGCGCTATCTCCACTGCAGCCTGTGCAACAGCGAATGGCATTTCGTGCGCGCCCAGTGCAGCAATTGCGGTGATGCCCGCGCCCTTTCCTATTTCGGCATCGAAGGCCGCATGCCCTGGGTCCAGGCGGAGGCGTGCGAAGCCTGCGGCTCCTACCTCAAAGTCATGCGCCGGGACCGGGAGCCCCACCTGGATGCGGTGGCCGACGATGTGGCAAGCCTCGCCCTCGATCTCCTCATGGACGAAAAAAATCTGGCCCGCAGCGGCCCCAACGCCTACCACATTCAAAGCTGAAGCCATGCTCCTCCCCCACCATGACGCGTGCCGTTTGGTGAACCATGCAAACCCTGACCCCTTCTTTGCTGCCCGCCGTCGATAAGGTGCTGGCCTTTGCCGGCGTGCGCACCCTGCAGGATCACTACGGGCGCAGGCCCACTGTGGAGGCGGTGCGCAGCGTCCTCGGCCGCCTGCGCAGCCAGGCCCTCGCCGGCGCCCTGCCCCAGGCCGCGGCCACCGAGGCAAATCTGGTGGGCCTCATCGCCGCCGAGCTAGAAGCCGGCGCCCGCCCCGCCCTGCGCCGGGTGTTCAACCTGACGGGCACGGTGCTGCACACCAATCTGGGGCGAGCCCCCCTGCCGGAGGAAGCCGTGGCGCGGGTGATGGAAGCGATGCGTTTCCCCACCAATCTGGAATTCGACCTGGAAACCGGTGAACGGGGTGACCGCGACAGCCTGGTGGAGCCGCTCCTTGTGGAGCTCACCGGTGCCGAGGCAGCCACCGTGGTCAACAACAATGCCGCCGCGGTTCTGCTGGCCCTCAACACCCTGGCCCGCAACCGGGAGGTCATCGTCTCCCGCGGCGAGCTCATCGAGATCGGGGGCAGCTTCCGCATCCCAGACATCATGCGCCGCGCCGGTTGCCGGTTGGTGGAAGTGGGCACCACCAACCGTACCCACGCCCACGACTACCGGGACGCCATCACCCCGCGCACGGCGCTGCTGCTCAAGGTTCACACCAGCAACTACGCCATCCAGGGCTTCACCGCCAGCGCCGATGAGGCAACCCTCGCCGCCATCGCCCATGAACATGGTCTGCCCCTCATGGTGGACCTGGGCAGCGGCACCCTGGTCGATCTCACCCGTTTCGGGCTACCCGCCGAACCCACGCCGCAGCAGGCGCTCGCGGCGGGCGCCGACCTCGTCACCTTCAGCGGCGACAAGCTTTTGGGCGGCCCCCAGGCCGGCATCATCGTCGGCCGGCGGGAGTGGCTTTCCCGCATCCGGAAAAACCCCCTCAAACGGGCCCTGCGGGTGGACAAGATGACCTACGCCGCGCTGGAGGCGGTGCTGCGCCTCTACCGCGACCCAGACCGGCTCGCCAGCCGTCTGCCCACCCTGCGCCTGCTCACGCGCCCCCTCGAGGACATCGAAGCCACGGCGCGCGCCATCCTCCCCGCCCTGCAAAAGGCGCTGGCCAGGGTCGCCGAGGTGCGTCTCGCCCCCACCGCCAGCCAGATCGGCAGCGGCTCACTGCCCGTGGACCGGCTGCCCAGTGTGTGCGTCGCCATCACGCCACACACCCAGGGCAGGGGGCAGGGCACGGCATTGAAAAACCTGGAGCGGGCGTTTCGCCGCCTGCCCATCCCTGTGCTCGGGCGGGTGGCGGAGGGGGCGTTGCGGCTCGATGTGCGTTGTCTGGAAGAGGCGGACGTGGGCCCCTTCCTCGCCCAGCTCGAGGCCCTGTCATGCTGAACGGGCGAGGCTTCGAACAGCTTGCGGCCGCGCACCTGCGCCCGGCCGCTCCGTCGGGCTCATGCGGGGGGTGAGGGGCATGATCATCGGCACCGCAGGCCACATCGACCACGGCAAGACCTCGCTGGTGAAAGCCCTCACCGGCGTGGATGCCGACCGCCTGAAGGAAGAGAAGGAAAGGGGCATCACCCTCGATCTCGGCTATGCCTACCTGCCCCTAGAGGAC
>Ga0080004_1216596_pt1 | contig 15453 bp, 15 predicted proteins | sample WasSprMetagenome_FD_69207 | JGI IMG/M metagenome (GOLD analysis project Ga0080004, IMG submission 69207) | Sulfidic aquatic microbial communities from Washburn Spring, Yellowstone National Park, USA - WS (SPADES assembly) (version 2) | ecosystem: Environmental > Aquatic > Thermal springs > Hot... | reverse complement strand
AAGAAGCAGGAGAAGTAGAAACCTCTGCATCCAAAAGTTTTTATGAAGCATCCTCTAGGTCACCGGTACTTAAAAGGATGAAAAATAGGTAGATGTCAATGAAGGTACTAATAACTGGAATTACTGGTTTCGTAGGTTCATACTTAGCTAGGAAACTTCTATCCCTAGGTCATGAAGTTTATGGCCTGTATAGAAGGAGAGCTGATGGAAATGTGCCAAAAAGACTTGTTGAAATGGGCATACTGGGTCAAGTAAAACTTGTTGAAGGCGACATGACGGACTTAACAAGCTTACTCTTTGCCCTAGATAGAGTACAGCCAGACGTAATCTTTCATCTCGCATCTCAATCTTATGTTCCCAGAAGCTTTGCGGACCCTCTTGAAACCTTTAGGGTCAACAGTTTGGGTACCCAGAACTTGTTAGAGGCAGCAAGACTTAAGGATTTAGACTGCAAAATTGTATTTGCGGGTTCTTCAGAGGAGTATGGTTTACAAATCATTTCTGAAAGACACTACGATTGGGCCCTAAAGAGGTATGGTACTATATTTCCAGAGCCTGAGAAAATTCCTGAACTTCCAATAGGTGAAAAGAATCCTTTAAGGCCTATGAGCCCGTATGCAGTTAGCAAGGTACATGGAGACTTTCTAATGAGGAATTACTATTATGCTTATGGTCTGAAGACCATAGTTTCTAGGGCTTTTAACCACGAAGGTGCGGGTAGAGGTCACGAGTTTGTGACTTCTACAATAGTTAGGCAATGTGTCGCATTAAAATTCGGTGAGCTGGATAAGATAACTATTGGTAATATTAATGTTTTTAGAGATTGGAGCCATGTTGAGGATATTGTAGATGGATACATTTTGTTAGCTGAGAGAGGTAAACATGGAGACGTCTATGTTCAGGGATCTATGAGGACGAACTCTGTTCTCACTTACATATTATTAACACTTCAGCAGTTAGGTTATGATGTAAAGGAGATTGAAACTATGAAGGGTGAGAAGAAGATCAAAGAACCGGCTGAAATTGCTGAAGACAATTTCTTCAATACCAGTTTTCTAAAGACAAAGGTTGATGCGTTAATGCTCAAAGGTGAGCTGGAGTATACCCTAGAAGATGAAGGTATAAGGATAAAAACAGATAAGAATAATGTAACAGTCGTATTTGATAAAAATAGGTTTAGGCCAGCCGATGTTCCAATACTTATGAGCAATACAAGAAAGATTCAGAAATTAGGTTTCAAAGTTACGAAATCTATAGAGGACATTATTAAGGATCAAGTGAATTATTACTTAAATCCAGAGAATAGAAAGATAAGGTAGCTACCAAAGCAATAACTATATTATAGATGAAGAACAGGACTAAAGTTTCGAGATAGAGGTTTGAGCATATGAACATTGTGTTCATAACACCAAGATACTATCCGCATACGGGTGGCGTAGAGTATGTAGTGAAGTCTACGGCTGAAAGGCTGGTTAGAATGGGGCACATAGTTACAGTTGTGGCTGGAGAGTCTAGTGCCGAGAAGCCTTATGAGGAAGTAGTGAATAGCGTTAAAGTTGCGAGGTTGCCTGTTTGGAGTCCTGAAGATGCTTATTACATACCTAGATCAAGAAGTGATTTAAAAGTGCTTCTCCTAGACCTGATTAGAGAAGCCGATGTTGTACATGTTCACAGCGTCCACAACGTATTCTCAGTTTATGCAGGACTTCTCGCAGCCGAATCTAAGTCGTTTTATGCCAGACTTGTGGTTACTCCTTATTATCATGGCTCTGGGCACACAGTTTTGAGAAAATTTGCTTGGATCGTGTGGAGAAAAAGTGTATTGAAGTTGTTGAGAAGTGCAAGTATTGTTCATGTACTTAGCAATAGGGAAAAATCTCTAATAATTACACATTATCCAGAAGCTAAGGGGAAGATATTTGTGATTCCAAGCGGGGTTGAAGAAGATGTAACTAGTTATAAGTGGCAGGGACACAAAAGCGACTATATGATTTATGCGGGCAGGGTAGAGAAATATAAGAGACTTGAGTTAGCAATGGAAATAGCTAGGGAAATGAATCTCAAACTTTTAATAATAGGTGAAGGCCCATATAGAAAAAAGCTTGAGAAATACACCGAAAAACAATACAGAGACGCAGTAGAGTTTTTAGAGCCACAACCTAGAGACAAGTACTTAGAATTATTGTCTAAGGCTAGATATGCGATAAACCCAAGTAGACATGAGGCATACGGCATATTCATAGCAGAGGCACTTGCTATCGGAGTGCCATCGATAGTGCCGAGAGAAATAGCAGAGAACCTAAACGCAGAAATACAGCCCTTCAATAAGCAACTAGTAGTAGCTTCAAAAGCTCCTATAGAGACATGGGCCAGTATCATACAACTATACCTAGAGAAACTATATGGAGGGATAGAATCGTGAGGGTAGCACTTATCAGAAGGGAGTACATAACACATCTCGACGTGCGGTGTGACTTTCATAAACATGGCGTTTATGAGCGTTAGAAATGAGAATATGTGACTATGAAAGTCTCCATTATAGTGCCAAGCAAGGGTTGTAAGTATCTCAGGTATCTTCTACATGGGCTTCAAGGCCAAAGTACTAGACCTTATGAGGTTATTATCGTCGTTAAGGAGTGTGATATTAAGGCTGTGGAGAATCTATGTGAAGAACTTAATTTGCCATGCATAATTGTTGAGCAGAAGCAGGGATACGTCACGCATGCTCTAAACATTGGGAAGAGAGAGACTAGAGGAGACATAGCAATATTCACGGACGATGATGCGATACCTTTACGGAAGTGGATTGAAAGGTATATTAAAATGCATATATCGTATCCGGATATGATAGGCATATCTAGCAGGGATATCTATGTGAACTTAAATGAGCTGAAACTCATGCCTACACCTGATGATAAATCCATGGTGAGGCTTTACAGATGGCTTATGAGGCCTTGGCTTGAGCTCCCACATCAAATAATGAAGAAGTATAGGCTTGGAGTATACCTAACAAAGAAGCTCAACATAGCACATGGCCCATTCATACCAAGCAGAGCCTGCTATTCGTTACCATTTCGAGGTGTTAACATGAGCTTCAAAACAAGCTACATATATAATGTATGGTTCCCAGAACATGAGTTATTAAAAAGAGCACTTGGCTATGAGCAGTACTTCGGACTACAATTACTACTCAAAGGTTTCGATAACATATATATTCCAAACAATCCAGTTTTACACATAGCTAGAGGCGAAAGTTTATCAAGAACTAAACATGGTAGAAGAGAATTGGAAAAGGAACTCGAGATTATGAAGGAGTTTTATAAAGCTCTATTAGTAAGAATAAGAACATGAGGATATTACATATAGCTCAGAGTCTAAGTGGCGGAGGAGTATCTAACGTTATCATTAACCTTGTAAAAGCTTTTCATAAACATGACATAGAAAATGTTATTGTAACACCTAGAGTGAGTAACACTTACCATAGACTGCTAAGGGAAATATGTGCTGTGGAAAAGATATACACTCTAGGAGGTGACGTAAATCCCCTTAATTCCATCGAATATATCTTACTTACTCGAAATCATATAAAAGAGATTATAAAACATGAAAAGCCAGATGCTATGATTATTCAACCAGGATGGCTCTCGCTCTACTCTTATCTCTTACCATATATGCCCACAATAATCGTAGTTCACGGAACATATCTAAACGAGATCAAGTATATGCGGTATCATCCGATTCATGGCCTAGAAAGAATAAGATACATCACAGGAATACCGCTCTCACAAGCTATAGAGACGTTTCAGCTTAAAATAGCCGCTTCAAGGGATAACACAATTATAGTGGCAGTCTCAAATAATACCAAAAAGGAGCTTATAACTATGGATATTGACCCTAGGAAGGTGATATCTGTGCTTAATGGTGTTGATAAGGAATTGTTTAAGCCCATGGATAAAGAGCATGTAAGGGCTCTAATTGAGGAGTGGTTCGGTGTCGAGCTGAGGGATAAGGTTCTCCTACATGTGAACCCGGGGCCCATAAAGGGCACCCACATACTCATAAAGGCTATAGCCCAACTCAAGAAAATCTATGGAAGAGACTTTACATTACTTATAGTCGGCAGGCTGGGACCAAAGATATATAAAGAATATGTAGAGGAGATGATAGGAGATTTAAGGCTGGAGAAGAATGTGAAGATGCTGGGATATGTAAAAGATAAAAAGCTACCTATACTATACAATGCGGCAGATCTAACAGTAGTGCCGTCATATTCTGAAGGTAGTCCTTTGGTAATACCAGAGTCTCTTGCATGTAATACTCCAGTAGTAGCAACAGGTGTCGGTGGAAATCCAGAGTACCTTACCTTAGCTGGTTTAGAAAATCTAATAGTACCGTTAAGCAATTACGACTTCTCCTTTGAACTAGCCTTAAAAATTATTAAAGCTCTAGACAACATTAGACCTTTTCAACTTATAGTTCCAAATTGGCTCGATATATCAAAAATCTACCTCAGATTATTAAGAATTCTTACAGATTCTCATAGCTTATTACTAAGTTAGTTATTAAAGCTCAACTGAATCTGGGGAACTAATTTGAATATTCGTATAGTTGAGTTATGCCCTGAGTTTCTTCCCTGTTCCCCTAGAAGAGGAGGAGCTATTGAGACCTACGTATATGGGATTTCAAAAATCATGGGAAAGCTAGGTGCAGAAATTCATTTAGTGACTATCGAAAAGAGGCAAGATGTAGATTATAACGGCATACATATACACAATATAAACTTGTTAAAGCCTATCGCCATTAAATTTCGAGAATTATTTTCCATAATAAGTCCTTTGAACAGTAACATTCCCTATTTAACAATGCAATTACTGAAAGTATTTAAGGAGATCGAGGATCTTTACGGCGAAGTAGACGTTATACATAGCCATTACTTCACTACCTCTTTTGCACCTTTAATTCTCAAGCATCTTAAAGGAGGGAATGTGCTGACTGTGGGGCATCTTCACAATGATCCAAAGCGTAACATAGTTAACAAAGAGCTTATAGAAGCTTATGACGCTCATTTAGCTGTAAGCAAGTATGTTAGAAAACGAACTATTGACTTATTAAGAGTAGATCCGGGTAAAGTGGGAGTAGTCTACAACGCTGTCGACACTGAGTTCTTTAAGCCATGCAAATCATCCGAGAAAGTAGAGAAGAGGAAAATACTTGGATTAAAAGATGATGATTTCGTAATAGTATTCGTTGGGCGAATAGCACCCGAAAAAGGACTCCATCATTTACTATTTGCATCCAAGATTCTGAAACAAAAAGGCTATAACTTCAAACTACTTATTGCGGGACCCATGGGATATTTCGACAGAAAAAGCCCTGAAGGATATCCCAAACTGTGTTTTGAACTCATAAATCGTCTTAATATCTCAAATAATGCCAAATATTTAGGTAGACCCGAGAGACATGAAATACGAGATCTTTACTGTGTATCCGATCTTATTGTAGTCCCTTCGATATGGGAGGATCCTTGCCCATCTGTGGTTTTAGAGGCCATGTCTATGGGTAAGCCCGTTATAGCATACGCTTCCGGTGGTATACCTGAATTGATACCTCCTTATGGGGGTATAGTTGTGAATAAAAAAGATCCTAGACTTCTTGCTGAAGCTATTGAGATGATTATACAAGGTTCGATAACGATTAATAACGTGGCTGTCGCTAAATGGGTGAGGAAGAGGTTTTCGTATGAGGTTGTTGCTCAAAAGCTTCTTAGGATATTCACAGAGATGCAAGAATAAGGGCGCTGGGAATGCACAGGGCATTTATTGTTGCGCTGAGCATAGGCTCTTCATTTGATCGTGATGGAGGGGTGCGGCAAATATTTACTCACCTATATGAGCAAATTTGATAATTTAATTCAGGCTACAAGTATGAAGAATTGTCTTGAGACAGCTTTAGTGTATGGATATGCATATAGACTTTTTGGCGGATCATATATGTTCAAGTATTATCTATCAAGGGCCTTGATCGAACTTGGCTATGAAACGTGGCTTTTTGGTGTTAGTATTCCTAATATAAATAATATTGTGGAGAACTTCGGTAAGGAACTACTAAAACTGAAAGTATTCGAATTCCCTCTTCCTCCCCTGATTAAGCGTTCCATATATAGCAGGTTTACGTCTATATGGCTATTTAAATTCGTATTAAGCAAGTTGAAGCCTAACATAGTATTTGTGGATCACGACCTTTATAGAAATAGCAGTAGAAACTTAAGCGTGAAAATAGTGGAGTATATGCATGGCTTGTCAGAAGCTCAGATTTCTTCACCTATAGCAATAAGGTATCGCCAGAGCATATGGAGAGGTTATTATAAGCTGTATCAAGTTCTTTACAGAGGGCTTGCAAGAAAGAACCCGTTTAATGAAGCGGATATAGTTTTAACGAACAGCCACTACACAGCAAAGCTGATCAAAAGATTTTATGGAGAAAAGCCTCGAGTTCTTTACCCGCCTGTTGATGTAGAAGTATTTCGCATGTATAGCCATAAAACCTTCGAAGAACGTAGAGGCATCATTACCGTGGGCAGAATAGGTGAAGATTTTAATCATGAAGTATTGATAAAACTTGCAAAATTTATTGACGAGCCCGTGATTATAGTAGTAGCTATCTCAGATCCCGATTACTATAGAAAATTGAAAACCCTGATAAAAAGAGAAGGAGTCGAGAAAAAGGTTCGTCTTTACGTGAGTGTGTCTCGTTCCAAATTACTAGAGCTGTTATCTAATGCAAAGATATTTGTTAATACTCATCCTTACCATACATTTGGTATAAGTGTAGTTGAAGCGATGGCTTCAGGTCTTCCGGTAGTTACTGTCAGAGGTGGGGCTGTTTATTATGATATTGTTGAAAACTGTAAATTTGGTTTTTCGTATAGCGATCTTGGTGAACTTATACATGTTATAACCTCGTTGCTTACGGATGAGGACAAGTGGGCTAAGTATAGCAAGGTTAGTGCAGAAAGAGCAAACTTCTTTAGCTATGAACTCTTTAAAGAAAGAATCAATGATATACTCAAAAGACTATAGACAAGACTGTTAGGATTATTTATGTAGGTGTAGAGTGATGAAAGCTGATATAGTAAAGCCAAGGATACTTTATGCTTTTAACATACTGGGCTTCCAAAAGCGTGGTGGTGGAGAAACACAGTTGCTAGAAACTGTAAAGTATATAAAAAACCATGGTTTCGAAGCACATTTATTCAATCCTTTCCTTAAACTTGAGAAATACAATCTTCTTCATATCTTTGGGATAGCACATCATCTCTTAGACATCGCGTGGTATTGGAAAAGAAATATAGGTAGACCGCTAGTTATCACCCCATTATGGTGGGTTTTTGAAGAATACTATGCTAAAACAGGCAAAATAGCTTTAGCACTTCGTGATAAAACTTTTCGATATCTAAGGAAGTTTCCATATTTATATAAAGTCCAAGAATACTTAGATATAAGACTCGATCTACGAGAATTGCTATTAGACAAGGGAGATGTTCTGATAGCAACGTCGATAATGGAGCGCGAACTCTTAAGTAAACATTTCAACATTCCTATTGAGAGAATAAGGGTGGTATACAATGGGGTAAGTACCAGATTCTATGAGGCTAACCCTGAAATATTTGTTAAGAAATATGGGTTGAAAGATTTCGTATTATGTGTTGCTGGTATTTATCCTAAGAAAAATCAACTTGCCTTATTAAAAGCTCTCGAGAAAAGAAGGGAAATACCTGTTGTGTTTATCGGACCAATATCAGATAAGGTTTACTATTATAAATTATTGAAAATTGGACAGAGAAGGGGTAATGTATTTTTCCTCGGTCAGATCCCTCATGATAATCCTTTACTACCTAGTGCTTACGCTGCCGCTAAGGTATTTGTTCTTCCCAGCTGGTTTGATGCTCCAGGATTAGTAGCTTTAGAGGCAGCACTAGCCGGGTCTAGAGTTGTAATAACTAACCGCGGTCCCATGAAAGAGTACTTTGATGACCTTGTTTTATACATAGATCCTAGAAATGTTAAAGATATTGAGGAAAAAGTTGTTTATGCATATTATTCTAACGTTGATACATCTAAACTTAGAAAACATATTCTTGAAAACTTTACATGGGATAAGGTTCTTAGACCTTTAATAGATCTGTACGGAGAGTTGCTATGAACATTATCTTAAAAAGTTCTACTGAATCATTAATATTATTGGCTGCTATTTTAGGAATAGTTGTCTCCTTTATTGGAATCTCCTTTACACTACCGAGAGCATTAGGCATTCCTATAAATTACGAGTGGGTAAGAAGAGATCCGTTTGGATTATATTTCATGTGTTTTATGTTCTTAATAATTACACTAACTAACTTTATAGTATCAAGAAATGCAAGCATCTCTTTGTCGCAATATCTCTATTTAATACTGTTGATGTCTTATCAAGCTTCACTAGCAGCAATAGCATTTGCAAGATATCCATATAGAGATGTATTGCTCCATGGTGCTACTGTTAAATATCTTTTAAATGAAGGTAGTATCCCCAAAGAAACTGCCGAAGCATCTTGGCCTTTTTCATACTATTTACATGCCTTGCTATCGCTCTTCGTGAATTTAGATATCGAAGCTTCAAATACTCTACTATTTCTTACTTTATCAATATTAACTATTATTACAACCGTTCTAATGGCGAAGGTTATCCTGACTATGCTAAGGAATAGTAATTTTGAATTTTTGTTAATGCTATCTTTATCTCTTTACTACATACAATTCAATCATTATAATTCTTTCCTTCATTATTGTCGTGCACAACTTGCATCATTTTTACTCCTCATAATATATTACCTTATATTGAATGTTGCTTTACTTCATCGGCATGTGGTTAGGCTTATAATTACTATATTTATCTTAGTAGTAGCTTTATTCTATACACATCCATTTTATTCAGTTCAATTTCTGGGTAGCTTATTATTCGCATCATTAGCTACATCGATCTCTAAGAGGCAACAGCATTTGAAAGGAACTTTTATAAGCGTTAGCATGATCTCATTTATTCTATTTTTTATTATTAATTTGATACAAAGTGAGTTTGCATATAATATTATTTATAATAATATTATAAGTGGTTTAAAATCGAGCATCTGGGAGTTTACATCTGGTCTTATTCAAGTAAGAGAAGAACTGCCGTTATTTGGAGTTATAGTAAGAACCATCTGGAAGGGAGTACTTTTGCTATTGCTGTTCTCTTCCTTTACTTATTTGATATTCAATTACCAATACCTGAAATTCCCTGATTTTATCTTCATAGGGCACGCCCTCACTACGGTAACTTTGTTTATCATCTTTCTATATATTAAAGGGTTTACTGGAAGGACTATATCGTATATAGGAATACCTTTAGTTTATTTCTCGGTGAGTATGCTACTTACCGTTATGAGGAATTATTCAAGGTCACGCGTGCTAATAGCCGGATCGATGAGTATTTCTTTAATAATCTTCTTGCTATCCAATATATTAGTATTCTTTGATCCTCCTATATCAGGCAGATTTGTTACTAGTAGTATCAGCGCAGCTCTTAGTTTTGTTTTTAAAGAAGTTACGTATACTCGAATAGGTTCATTACAAGCAAGCCCCCTTCATATAATAGCTAGATTTTTTGACCCAGAAGGTAACAAAGTTGTAGTCTTTCAAACTCTTAATCAAGAGCATGGGTTGAGTATAGAATTAGTTTTAGCTAATATAGATATTGACATTAAATCTCTAAAAAATATGCTCGGTTCTCATTCTTTGATATTTAACAACGGTGTTGTTTATGGTATATCATAAGATCTTTAGATTATGCAGGCCTTTGCAACATCTTAGAAGAGGCGTTGTTATCATCAGTAAATTAGGTATTGTAAAAGCACTACAATTTCTAGTGCAGGCCAAGTTACTAAAAATAAGAAAAGCTGACCTAATACTTCATCTTGCCTCTCTCGGGGTTAAACCTCTAAATACTAATGCAAATCGTTATCTTTGGCGTGATAGATTATTCACTGTACCGGATACTCTCCTACCACAGTTCGTAGGAATAATTTCTGAACTAATTGTACGTAGAGTGTATGAATTGAAGCACAGAAGTTATGATGTTGTAATTGATATAGGAGGATTTTTAGGTGAAACAACATGGTGGTTTTTAACAGAAGGTTATGCTAAAGAAGGTAATGTTTTGAGCCGATATACTATGAGATTTGCAGGTGTAACATTGGAGATATCGCTACAATGTTATCTGGTCAGGTAAAAGTTCTATCATTACCCTTAACCGAGATACTAAATCGCTTGTCTGGTAATGTAGCCGTTAAAATGGATTGTGAAGGTTGCGAAGAAGCTCTTTTATTCACTTCTTGCGAGACGATCCGTAGAGCAAGAGAATGGCTTATTGAAATTCATCCTTGGGTTTCAGCAGATAAAGTTATACAACGCATGAAGGAATGTGGTTTCTCTTCATACCTAAGGTTTAGGTATCATAATGGCTTAGCGGTCTATCATTTCGTGTTAATGCCTCAAGATCAAAAGTCCTAATATATCTCCACTAGGTTATAGACACAAATAGGTCAAAATGACAGTAGAAATTGGTGACAAGGTTAAAGTAGTGTCTTCAACAGTTAGTTCAAACTATAGTAATATTGTTATTACGACAGGTCTCCATCCTCCATGGAATCATGGAGAAGCTGTTGCTATGAGAAATATAGTGTTTACGATAAAATTAGTAAGCAGAAGCGAACCTATAGTTTATTCATCAATAGACAAAAGTAGATTTGAAGGGAAATATACCGAAGACGTTCACTATATAGAAGCAAATAGTATATCAGATTATGCCTCCTTAGCTTTGAAATCAGCTTTAGGTAAGATCTCCGAAACACGGAGCGATACTATATTTTTACATTTAAGCGGTGTTAAGGAACATATAGTATATTCGTTAATAAACAAACTATATAGCAAGATTTCCTTCCCACATAAGGAGCTTTATCTAATAATTTATGATTTCGGTGAAATTTCTGCAAGGTGGCGAACAATACCCCGTCCTTTACATTTATATTTTGATAGTGCTATCGGAAAACTTCTAACAACATCACTTTCTACGTATAAGTGTTATGGAAAATTTATTAGAATGAACTATCTGCCAGTACCTTATCTATTACCAGAAAATCTAAATAAAACAGAAGATAAAGAATGTGAAGTGTGTATTGACAGGTATGATATTACAAACTCTATTGGATATATTGGTCATCTATATGAGAACAGGTTCCCATATAAGCTCATTTTAAAGGCTGTTTATAAACTGGTTAATTCGGGGTTTAGAGATCTCGTGCTAGTTATCGTAGCCCCAAGAACGCAGTATAATTTAGAGATGGGTAAGCTTATTAAGAGCTATGGACGTAGCCTTAACCTAGAGAAGAACCTTTTAATCATTATTAGGAATATTGATGAAAGTTGTAAGCATAAATTACTGAAATACTTTAAGATATTTTTGTTCGTTCCTATTAGACAACCTGTATCGATGGACCCGCCTATGTCTATTATTGAGGCTATGGCCTCCAAAGCTCTAGTTGTAACTACGGAATATCTGAGCCTCAAATATTTTATTAAAGATGGTATCAATGGCGTTATTGTTGAAGACTTGAATGCCGACATACTTTATAAAAAAATTAAAAATATATTAAATAATAATTATTTAAGAGAGCAAATAACTCAAAATGCGCGAGAGTATGTTCTAAAGAAGCATTGCTATAGAAATGTAGCAAAAATATTTGAAGAAATACTTAAAAGAGTGCGGCAATAATGATGAAGCCAATAGGTCTTGATACCTTCCCGCTTACTGTAATTTCACTAATTAAAGATGAGTACCATGGAGATCTCGATGTAGATATAGATCTTAGTCTTAGCAAGGGTGAGTTGTGTTCAAAAGAGCATGCATTTAGTTTCATACGTAAGCTACATTTTAATAAATTTTCTTCCGAACTTCTTCTCAAAGTATGCAACAATTCCCTTGATAATTATTTAATGAATAACATTATTATAGACAAGAGCAAGAGGCTCGAGAGAAGTAAAGGAATCCGTTTTTTAAGCGAAATCCTAAAGGGTATTGACTATGTATTAATAAAAGATCTACAAGTTCCATATGTCCTTCTATCAGATATAGACGTGCTTATAAGTAACTATATTGAGCTTGTTAAGGCTGCCTATGTATTAGAAAAAGAAGAGTGCGAGCTTTTTAGCTTTAGACTGCTTGCACATCCCTTTAAGATCATGGCAACAAATTGCAAAGGAGACACCTTCCAAATCGATTTATACCCTCATCCTATGTGGATAAGAAGACAGGTAGCATCCAATGAAGACGTTTTTCAAACGAGAAACTTCAGAATATTAGATAATTTGAAAATACCTGTTCCCGCACCGCCCATGGATTTCTATATTATCGCTACTCACGCATGGTCTCACTTGACATTATCGCTAGCGGAGGCATTATATTTATTGAAAATAAGTAAAAGTTTAAATGAATCCGATTGGTTTTCGATAATAGAGTTAGCATATGAGTGGGGTACTGCAGATAGTATATTCGTAATTTCATTAATACTTAATATCTTGTCTGAAAATCTTTATGGATACAGAGTAGTCCCAGATAACATCCTTGAAGAGCTAGAAAGAATACATAAAGCTAGCAACGAAGCTAAAAAATGGCTCAAGGGAGTTCAAAAACTCGATTTTCCATTAATATTTCCAACATATCTGAGTCCATTCTACTCTTCTCTATATAGTTTTCGAGCTCTCCGAAGGAAGGGACTCATGAAAGCTATCTATGGGGTTCTATCTATTTATCTCAGCTATTTTGCAAGTAAGATATCTAAAGGTGAAAATATCTGAGAATGGATAAACTTGTTGGATGGGTCTTTACAGTAATAGCCGTTGGAGGTATCTCTTTGCTTATTTACCTCTTTTTTTCCCTAGCCTCCGTTGTATTAAAAATTGTGTCCCTATTTATTACACTCTTGTTCTACTTTATGCTCGTTATAGGTCTTAAACTGATCATCTATGAACCCACAAATAGGACGCATCCTGATCTATTACTTAAACAATATATAGCCAGCGTAAGACCGATATGCATAACATTTTCAGGTATAGATGGTTCAGGAAAAACTACACAGATACTCTTGCTAAATAAACTATTAGGAAGCCTAGGCTTTAGAACAAAAATATTCTGGATGCGATGGCCTGCATTTTTATCATATCCATTTTTATTACTAGGTAGAATCATAGGTTTAGCTTTAAGAAAAGAAAAATATATTATACACAGGTATTTTTTTAATAAAATATATGCCAAAACTATTTTTTTCCTTCTTGTTTTTGACTATGTAGTGAGATACCTGATCGTGAAGCTCCTGCGGAAGCTTTTTCGCTATCATATACTCATGGATCGAAATATTTTAGATTTAATAGTCGATTTATATGACTGGACTAGAGAACCGTTAATTTTTTCTTCCGTTTTCATTCATCTATACAAAAGTCTACTAAAGGATTGCAGCATTATCGTTTTTGATGCCATAGAAGAAGAGGCTCTTAAAAGAAAAAAAGACATCCCTAGTTTATCTTATCTAAGATTTAGAAGAAGAGTATTTTCTATATTAGTTAGATTGTTGGGATTACATATTATAGATACAACAAAGAATTCAATAGCAACAACATTTAAAATTGCATTAAATGAATTAAAGCTACAAAGTCTTTTGGAGCTTTATAAATTTGTCCAATTAAAAAATATAAATATCGAACAAGGATCGCAAACATAATTCTTTAGTCGCGCGCAAGTTTTACAACTCTTAAAAGTATTTATATATAACCCGCCACAGAAATTACTGGCTCTTTTTCACACAGGCACTCATATGTTTTAGAACATGGAGTCTTAGTGTTAAGAATAAAAAAGACCTTTTAAAAACTAAAGCCTACCTCTTTGTATGGCAAAAGCGATTAGACTTCTACCTCTTCAGAAATACTTAAGGTATTTGAGAATTTTATTGATTAGCAGAGGTTATTTTAGAAACTGGTTTCCGGCGGGTCTGAGGTACTTTTTGTATAGTAAAGGGTTATTGGAAGTTAATGTTATTGACGTGAAGTGTAAAGACGGTTCTATAACTCACCTACCTCCTAAGCTGTATGAATTGTTACTTAGCGGGTTGCTTGATGGCTTGTTTAAGGATTTAAATTGTAAGGATGGAGTTGCTGTAGCGAGGGGTTTTGTTATTCCTTTTCGAGAGCTTTTAGTTAGTGAATGTGCATTGGATGCTCTTGGGTATGGATGGAAGTATAAGGAGGATTACGGCTACTGGTTTAAAAATAATGTTAGGTTTAGGCATATGCATTGGCCAATACTTGGGGTTTTTGATTGGGGTGAATATGATGCATTGAATGTCAAGAATAAAGTTATTGTTGATATTGGTGCCTTCGTTGGCGATTCGTCCATTTACTTTGCCTTAAGAGGTGCTAAAAGAGTTATTGCTATAGAGCCCCATCCTGAAGCTTTTAAGGAGATGCTTGAGAATATTAGACTCAACAATCTCGAGAACATGATAATACCAGTCAATGCTGGTCTGGCAAGTAAACCAGGCAGAATATGCATCAGGGATGTCGATGTCGTACACACCGAAGGTGCATACTATAGACTTAGTGAATGTAATAGCAAAATTCCTGCAATAACATTAGGTGAGTTAATTGATAAGTATAGCATTGATAATAATGCTGTTTTGAAAATGGATTGTGAAGGTTGTGAGTACGATGTTATCCTCAATGATTATGAGCATGTGAGGGTATTTGATGAGGTATATTTCGAGTATCATGCTTATATAACAAAGATATCCATAGACCTATTACTCAAGAAACTTTCTAGAGACTTCGTATGTAAGATAGTAAGCGATAACGAATTTTATAAGAGGCTTGGTTTTAATAAGAGGCTTCTTGGTCTTATTAAATGCACTAAAAATAGATAGAACTTAAATAAAATATTGTTAAAAGCTTGCATATATAAAAATATGCTTTTGCTACTTTTCTCAAGGTTTAGGGTTATAGTAGCAGCGCTTTCCATAGCAATCTTTTTATTAGTTTTCAATACTGCAAACCTCTGTTATCATTCTACCTCTTCTGCTTGGCTTGTCGATATCTCCTTCTGGCTTCTCTCAATGGGCTCCATTGCTGCAGGACTTCTGGATCTCTCATTATTCTGGAGGAAAACCCCTCTTCTCTCAACCCTTCTGCTCACAATTGCAGGCACAGGAATTGTCCTTTTTGCCAGAATTTCCTCGACAATCTACAGCCTTATTGAGACCAGCTTCTATACACAGCCCATCGGGGGCTCCATAGTGGATAACACATCCTACAGACTAGTTTCCATATCCATCTTTGG
>Ga0080004_1121971_pt1 | contig 15461 bp, 17 predicted proteins | sample WasSprMetagenome_FD_69207 | JGI IMG/M metagenome (GOLD analysis project Ga0080004, IMG submission 69207) | Sulfidic aquatic microbial communities from Washburn Spring, Yellowstone National Park, USA - WS (SPADES assembly) (version 2) | ecosystem: Environmental > Aquatic > Thermal springs > Hot... | reverse complement strand
CCCCGGGGAGAGAGCCCAGGTCCTGCACCTATACGTCGAGGGGCTCTCCCTGAGCAAGATCAGGGAGATCGTGGACCAGCACCACGGCTACCGACCGGCGGACTCCACCATCCTGGACTAGGACATAAAGCAGGGGTACAAGACGATGAAGCAGAGCCTAGCCTCGGCCGAGGCCTTCCTGGACCTGAGGAGGATGGTGTACAACTACGTGAGGACGCACTAGGGGCTGGGGAGGACTCCCGCCGAAGCGGCGGGCATCCGGTTGGACCTCGGGAAAAACCGGCTCCTCGGCCTGATCAGGCTCTTTTCGGGGGCCTGATCGGCTTCCCGTCCCCCCTCTCGGGGCCTTGCCTAGCGGGGGCCGTCCCCTCCCCCTCGGGCCGACGGGATGCGTCCCACTCTCTCTCTTGGTGAGAGCAACCGGCGGGCCCCTTCCCTCCGTTAAAAAACGGGGGCTCACCTAATTCGAGGAAAACCGCCCGTAGAAATCGCTCGAGAAGGTAAGAGCTGGTCAAAAAAAACAATTGGGAGAGTACGCTAACGAGCAAGGTGTTTATGTTATTCATCATGCTGGATCGATAAAATACATAGGACGAGCAGTCAAACATCCTGGGTGGAAAGGTTCCTACGGGAATTTTGGAGAAAGACTTCGGCGGGAGTTTCATGAAACTGCTTCTCAGGGCCGTCACATTTATCCTAAACTAGCGAAGCTAGATACCAAAGAACATGAAATAAAAGTCACCCTTTTTCCCCTCCACGAAATTAAAAAAAATAGTTTTGGATGAAGGCTTGGGTGAAGGCTTGGACGATAGGGGACGGGCTGCTATCCTTGAGCAAGCCCTAATTCATGTATATAGACCTGAATTCCAGGAGTCCGAGTGGAAGTAGGTCTTAGCGTACCTAATGATGGATGTAACTATAACATAACAATTCCCCTAAAAAGGAGGGGTAAGAACACTTCTACCTCGCCACAATTAAGCCCCTTCACCATTTACAACTCATGAAGCCTGCTTTTTGGGATTCTGAAAGTAGACCCGAATGCCAAGAAGTGTTGATGTAAATTCACCTGCTTTGGTTTCTTACTTTTTTGATCCCTCCTCGCCAAAAGGATGGATAAGAAGATACGCTCCTGAGAATCACCAAATTGGTGCGGGGGGTGGGATTTGAACCCACGACATTCCGGTCTTCAGCCGGACACTCTCCCAGGCTGAGTTACCCCCGCCCTTTCCCTCCCGGAAGAACCGAAAAAAATACTTTCCGGAGGGGTGAGGGAGGGAGGATGACGAGGGTGCTGGTGGGGTGCTGTGGTTTCCCCTGCTCCCGCCCCCAGTACTACAGGAGGTTCGAGACCGTGGAGGTCCAGTCCACCTTCTACAGGCTCCCCAGGCCCGAGACCGCCTCCAGGTGGAGGGAGGAGGCCCCCAAGGGCTTCGTCTTCACCTTCAAGGCCTTCCAAGCCCTCACCCACCCCACCACCAGCCCCACCTGGAGGAGGTCAGGCCTCAGCCCGGAGGAGCTGAGGGGGAAGGAGTTCGGCTGGCTCCGCCCCACCGAGGACAACCTGAGGGCCTGGAGGGAGACCGCCGAGATAGGACGACTGATGGGGGCCAGGGTCTGCGTGGTCCAGTGCCCCCCCAACTTCAGGTGCACGGAGGAGAACGCGGAGAACCTGAGGAGGTTCTTCAGGAGGGTGAGGAGGGAGTTCGCGGTGGCCTGGGAGCCCAGGGGGGACTGGGGGGAGCACCCCGACCTGATCGGGGAGCTCTGTAGGGAGCTGGACCTCCTCCACTGCGTGGACCCCCTCCGCTCCGACCCCCTCCACTTCGGCTCCGCCAGGATAGCCTACTTCAGGCTCCACGGCTTCGGCAGGCCCTCCATGTATAACTACCGCTACTCCCGGGAGGAGCTGGAGAGGCTCAGGGAGAGGGCCGAGGGGCTAAAGGGGAAGGTGAGGGAGATCTACTTCATGTTCAACAACGTCCACATGCTGGAGGACGCCCTCAGGTTAAGGGAGCTGCTGGGCCAGGTGGGGCCCAACGGATAGGGTTTAAGCCCGCCCTCCCCCCTTCGGGTCTGGGACCATGAGGACGGCCTACGCCCTGACCCTGCTCTCCAACACGGGGGTGGCCTTCTCCTCCATCCTCATCCCCCTCCTGAGCAGGGACCTGGGCCTCTCCTTCTTCCAGCTGGGGCTGGTGGTGATGGGGTACGGCCTGGCCTCCGCCCTCTCCTACTTCCTCTTCGGGAGGCTCTCCGACTCCCTGGGCAGGAGGACGGTCTTCGTGAGGCTGGGCTTCCTCCTCTGCTTCCCCGCCTTCCTCCTCCAGGTGCTGATGGGGGGCTTCCCCTCCCTCCTCCTGGTCAGGACCCTGGCGGGCTTCTGCCTGGGGATAGGGACCTTCCCCCTCCTGGCCTACCTCTCCGGCCTCCCCAGGTACGAGAGCAGGGTGTGGCTCTTCGCGGGCTTCACCTCCCTGGGCTGGGCGGTGGGGTACCTGGGGGCGGGGCTCCTCCCCACCTACGAGGCCGCCTTCCTCCTCTCCTCCCTCTTCTTCCTCACGGGCTTCCTCCTCTCCCTCTCCCTCCCGGAGGTCGGGGTGAGGAGGAAGAGGAGCTTCTCCTCGCTGGAGGTGATAAGGAGGAACTCCAGGACCTACCTCCACTACCTCCTCCGCCACACGGGGGCCCAGTGCGTCTGGACGGTCTTTCCCCTCTACCTGGTGGAGCTGGGGGCGAGCAAGGGGTGGGTGGGCCTCCTCTACGCCCTCAACTGCGGCCTCCAGTTCGTGATCATGGCCGCCTTCAGCAGGGTCAGGGGACCCCTGGACGACCGGCTGCTGGTGAGGACGGGCCTCCTCCTCTCCACCGTGACCTTCCTGGCCTACTCCCTGGCCACCTCCTACCTCCACATCCTCCCCGTCCAGCCCGTGCTGGCCGTGGCCTGGAGCACCCTGTACGTGGGCTCCCTCCTCCACCTCCTCAGGAGGAACCTGGAGAAGGCCACCTCCACCAGCCTGCTGGGCTCCACCATGAGCGTGGCGGGGGTAATAGGGCCCTTCCTGGGGGGAGCCGTCTCGGAGCTCTTCGGCCTCAGGGCGGTCATGCTAACCGCCTTCCTCCTGAACCTCACGGCCACCCTGCTCGCCGCCCGGGAGGAAAGCTAAAGCCTTTAACCTCCCCCTCCCGTTAGGGAAGATGCCCGGGGCCGTGATCTACTACTCTAGGACGGGCAACACCAGGAGGATAGCGGAGGCCGTGGCCAGGGGGGCGGGCGCCAGGTGCCTCCCCGTGGAGAGCGCCGGGGAGGTCAAGGAGGAGCTCGTCTTCGTGGGGACCCCCGTCCACTCCTTCGGCCCCTCCAAGCCCATCCTGCAGTTCCTCAGGGGGAGGGACTGGAGCGGGAAGAGGGTGGCCCTCTTCTGCACCTACGCCGGGCTGGGGAACAGGAGGACCCTGAGGAGGATGAGGAAGGAGGTGGAGGGGAGGGGAGGGAAGGTGGTGGGGGAGTTCTCCTGCAGGGGGAGGTTCAAGTTCCTGGGGAAGGGGAGACCCACCCCCGAGGACGAGAGGAGGGCGGAGGAGTTCGGCAAGGCGGTGGCGGGCTCAGGGGCCTGAAGGCCGTTTTCCTCGAATGGGCGATCCCCGCTTTTTTACCCGGTGAAAGGGGGCGGCCCCGCCGGGCAAGTCCCGAGGAGAGCCCAATCGGGGAAGCCGGTTCTCCCGAGATCTCAATCACCTTTCGGGGAAAACCTGACGGCCAAAACTTTTATAAGAGGACGGCCGAAAGAGAATCGAGAAAAACCACCAGGCAGCGGCACCGAATTGGGAAATCAACCGCTGCCTGGTTTAGAAACTACCTTTAGCTTTATCCTATCGAGCATGTCATCCAACGGGATGAAGTTCTCATCTCCTACCTCCAAAATCAAGTCCATCGCCACCGATTTCCTGAACCCCGCAATTTTAATCAGCTTCCCCATTTCCTTCACCGCCCAGACCGCGGGTTTGTAGTCCTTGTCCCCCGTTATCAAAACGGCAATGTCGTAGAGATCTTTGTGCCCATACAACAGCAGGTCCGTTGCGAGGGCGATGTCGACCTGCTTCTCCTTTGAGCGCTTCCCCTCCACTTCTTTTAGAGGATAGACCTTCACGTCCCACCCGAGGTGTCTGAGAGCGTTATGGAACGCTTCCTGCTGGGGTCTTTTACTTTCCGGAGATGAGCCGTAAAACAGCGCCCTAATCGTTTTCTTGCCAAGGCTGAGCTCCTCTTTCAACTTGCCGTAGTGCAATCTCACCCCGTACTCCTCCAGAGAGTGAAATAGGTATGAACCATCGCAAAAGATCATCACTCTGTCCATTCTTTCCTCCCTCCTGCATGAGACGGCTTCATTGCGATTTTGGGCTCAAGGGTTTTTAAAGGGGTCATTCGACCGTCTTGGACCTCGAACACTTGGCGTTTTGAAGTTGCTCCTCCGGTACGTATTAAGCTGTCGGTCGGCGGCTTCTCTCGCTCTCCCTCATCCCCTGCCAAGCTTCCGTCAGGGCCCTGGACAGCTCCCCCTGCGGGTCCAGGCCCCGCTGCTTCCAGGTCGCCAAGAGGGTAGGCAGGGTCTCGTATATGAAGATCCCCTTCTCGTTCCTGAGCGTCCCGATGATTTTCCTTTGAACCACCAGCTCCCTGAGGGCCCGCTCCGCCCTGTTGTTGGTCGGCTCCACCCCGGATTCCGTCACAAAGGTGAGCCAGTGGGGATAACCTCTCCGTATTTTTTCGGCAAACTTCCGCACCGCCGCTTTCTTGTAACTGTTGCTCATCCAGTGCCTCAGCACCCGCCTGGCGTTCCTGAGCAACCTTGCACGCTCCGCTGGAGGGGGCTTCTTCTCCAGTGCTTTTCTCAGCCTGTCGAAGACCCCCTGCAGCCCTCGGCTGAGGGCTTCAGCCTCTTCGTCCTTCCCTGCCAGGTTCCTGGCCTCCTTGAGCAGGTGGGCCCAGCACCTCTGGATTTTGGCCCCGCTCTTCCTGGCGAAGGTGTGATGGGATCTGGCACCATCGCAGACCATCACCCCAGACCATTCCCTTCCTAGGATCTCCTCCAGAACCTTCTGCGACTTCCTCCTCCTTATGGCGAACAGGATTTCGGAGTCTGTCACGAAGGTCCAGATCCAGAAGTTCGCACCGTCCACTTTGATCCCGGTCTGGTCGGTGTGGACCACCCTCGAATTCCTGATCCTGGAGAGGATCAGCTCGTATTCGGGCCTGAGCCACTTGGCTGTCCTCCAGAGGAGCTCAAGCTGGGTGGGGGCGGACAGACCTAGCCCCGCTCTTCCCAAGGCGGAGGCCCCCTTCTCCAGCGGGAGCCTATCCAGGAACTTGTGGAGGGTGGCCTGCACGTAAACGTTCTTCCCGAACCTCCCGGAGGGGGGGCAGTCGGGGTGGACCCGCGAGAGCTTGGCCCCGCAGGAGGGGCATTCGCCCCTGAACTCCAGGTAGTCTATCACCACTTTTGGGGCGGGGTTAGAGATCTCCTCGACCACGTGGTGCTCCACCACCTCCGGCTGCGGCAGGGGCGCCCCGCATCTTTCGCATTCGTCCCATTCTGGGGCCACGATTTTTTCCGGAGTGGGTCTGGGTCTGGTGCTCCCCCTCCGTCCCGCGGGCCTTCCGGGGAACCTCAGCCCGGACCTCCTCGCCGGCGCCCGGCGCCTTTTCTTGGGAAGCGGGGCCTGGATCTTTTCGTAGAGCGCCAGACGGCGCCTCAGCTTACCGTTCTCTACCTCGAGCTGAGCCTTCTCCCCCCTCAGCCGCTCGACCTCGGCCCTCAGCCGCTGATTTTCTTCCCAGATCCCGCAGCCCCGGCAGATCATTTTTTCACGATGACCAGGTAGGCGAGCTTGCCTATGTGCTCCTTGGGGCAGATAACGTGGGCTCCGTTCCCGATGGGGACGATCTCCTTTTTGAGAACCTCTTCGACATCCTCGGAAATCAAAACCCTGATCTTCTTCGAGGTGATTTCACCCGGCATCCCATCGTTTAAACTTTGTTTATACAAACTATTTAAAGGTTACGGTGTATGAAGCTTAATACGTACCTCCTCCGAGATCCTTATCCCCCTGCCCTCCACCAGCGCCTTGGCCACCTTCTCCCTGGCCCCCTCCACCAGCCTCCAGACCGTGTTCCTGGAAACCCCCATCCTCCTCCCCGCCTCCTCCAGGGAGAGCTTCTCCAGCTCCACCAGCCTGAGGGCCTCCACCTCCGCCACCTCCAGGATGAGCGGCTCCGCCCTGCGGCAGGGGAAGGGATCCAGCCTGCGGCAGGGGGGGAGGCACCCCACCGCCACCGGCTTGGGCGGCCTCCCCATCTCCCCCCTCCGGCACCTCCTCCACCACCTGGGCCCCATCTTATTGGGATTAATCACAAAACTTAAATATCCGTCGCAGGAAAATTATGTGAAATATCTCAAAAAGGAGGTGAGAGGAGATGTGGTGGGAGAGAAAGGGATGGTGGTGCCCCAGGCACCCCTGGCCCCCCGCCTGGGCTAGGGGATGGTGGGGATATCCCGCCGCCTACCCGGGCCGGGAGGAGGAGCTCAGGGCCCTGGAGGAGATGAAGAGGGAGCTGGAGAGGGGGCTCGCGGAGATAAGCCGGAGGATAGAGGAGCTGAAGGGCGGGAAGTAGATGCTGGTGGCGGTGGCGACGGTGGGCAGGGGAGGGCCCGAGGCCAGGGTCTCCCCGGAGTTCGGCCACGCCCCCACCTTCACCCTGGTGGAGGTGGAGGGGGGAAGGGCGAAGGGATGGGAGGTGATCCCCAACCCCGCCTCCAACCTACCGCACGGAAGGGGGCCCCTGGTGGCCAAGGGCCTGGCCGACAGGGGGGTCAGGATGGTGGTGAGCGGGGAGGTGGGACCGGGGGCCTCGGAGCTCCTGAGGGCGATGGGAATAGAGGTGAAGATCGTGGAGCCGGGGAGAAAGGCCGGGGAGGCGCTCAGGGAGCTGGGTCTGCTGAGATAGGCCCAGCGGAAGCGGGAAGTACTGAGCCGCTGCTCGAGTTCCTCCCAGTGCACCGTGAGCTATTTTTATCACCCCTCCCCAGGTCGGAGATGGCCAGGAAGAGGATCAGCCTGAAGGAGGCCAGGGAGATAGGGGAGAAGCTGGGCCTGGACTGGAAGGAGTTCGACGTGGAGCAGTTCAGGATGGGGATGGAGGTGGAGCTGGAGCACGGGAAGAGGGACCCGGAGACCAACGTGACCGACGACGACCTCCTCCTCACGGGCAAGATCGCGCTGGCCCACCTCCGCGAGTTCCCCGACTACTACTTCAGGCTGAAGAAGATGGAGGAAGAGGCCGAGAGGTACTGGAAGGAAAGGGGCCGGAGATGAGGGCGGCGGTCCTCAGGAGGGTGGCCCCGGCGGAGGAGAGGCCCCTCTCGCTGGAGGACCTTCCCGTTCCCTTCCCTGGTGAGGGGGAGGTCCTCCTCAGAATCTCGGTCTGCGGGATCTGCAGGACGGAGCTGGACGAGGTGGAGGGGAGGGTGGAGGCCAGGCTTCCCGTGATCCCCGGCCACCAGGTGGTGGGGAGGGTGGAGGAGCTGGGGCCCGGAGCGGGGAAGCTGGGAAGGGGGGAGAGGGTGGGGGTGGCCTGGATCTACCGGACCTGCGGGAGGTGCGCCTTCTGCACCTCGGGCCGGGAGAACCTCTGCCCGGAGTTCAGGGGAACCGGGTGCGACGCGGACGGGGGGTACGCGGAGTACATGGTGGTCCACGAGGACTTCGCCCACCCCCTCCCCAGGAGCCTCTCCGACACCCAGGCGGCCCCCCTCCTCTGCGCCGGGGCCATAGGGTACCGCTCCCTCAGGCTCACGGGTCTCAGGAACGGGGAGGTGATAGGGCTGTACGGGTACGGCTCCTCCGCCCACCTGGTCCACCAGCTCATCCGCCACCTCTTCCCCTCCTCGGAGGTCTACGTGTTCACCAGGAGGAGGGGGGACGGCCCCAGCAGGCTGGCGGAGGAGCAGGGGGCGGACTGGGTGGGGGAGACGGGGGACACCCCTCCCAGGAAGCTGCACCGGGCCATCGACACCACCCCCTCCGGGGAGAGCGTGAGGGAGGCCCTGAGGAACCTGGAGAGGGGGGGAAGGCTAGTGATGAACCTGATCAGGAAGGAGACCCCCATCCCGGAGCTGGACTACGCCTCCCACCTCTGGTGGGAGAAGGAGGTGAAGAGCGTGGCCAACCTCACCAGGGAGGACGTGAGGGAGTTCCTGAGGGTGGCGGCGGAGATCCCCCTGAGGCCCTCCGTGACGGAGTTCAGGCTGGAGGAGGCCAACGAGGCCCTGCTCTCCCTCAAGCGGGGAAGGTACAGGGGGAGCGGGGTGCTGAGGATAGGCTGACCCCAACCTTTATCCCCGACCCCGCCGGAGGGGGGAGGGGAGCGATGAAGAGAAGAGGGTTAGGCGATCCGTGAGCCAGCAAGGTATTTCGGAGCTCCCCACCCGAGGGAGGGAAGTGATAGAGCTGGAGAATCTCAGCAGGGAGTTCGACGGGAGGGTGGCGGTGGAGGGGCTGACCTTCAAGGTGGAGGAGGGGGAGATCTTCGGCCTCCTGGGGCCCAACGGGGCGGGGAAGACCACCACCGTGAGGATGCTCTGCAGCCTGATCAGGCCCACGCGGGGGAGGGCCAGGGTGTGCGGGCACGACGTGGTGGAGGAGGCGGAGAGGGTGAGGGAGGTGGTGGGGCTCCTTCCCGAGAACCCAGGCCTTTACGGGGAGCTGAGCGCCTACGAGAACCTGGAGTTCCACGCCAGGCTCCACGGCCTGCCGGAGGGGAGGAGGAGGGAGAACATAGAGAGGTTCCTGAGGATGCTGGACCTGTGGGAGAGGAGGAACGATCCGGTGGCCACCTTCTCCAGGGGGATGCAGCAGAAGCTGGCCATCGTCAGGGCCCTCCTCCACGAGCCCGAGGTGCTCTTCCTGGACGAGCCCACCGCCTCCCTCTCCCCCGAGGCGGCCGGGATCGTCAGGGACTTCATCCTGGAGCTGAAGAGGGAGGGTAGGACCATCTTCCTCTGCACCCACAACCTATACGAGGCGGAGAGGCTGTGCGACCGCGTGGCCATCCTGAGCACCAGGCTCCTGGCCCTGGGCTCCCCCGGGGAGCTCAAGCGGAGGTTCGGCTCCCCCAGGACCGAGGTCCACCTGGAGAGGGTCACGGAGGAGCTGGTGGAGGCGGTGAGAGGGCTGGGGTTCGTGAGGGGGGTGGAGGTGGAGGGGGAGAAGCTGGTGGTGGAGCTGGAGGACCCGGAGACCCAGAACCCCTCCCTGGTGGAGGCCCTGGTGAGGAGGGGGGGAAGGGTGAGGTACGTCACGCCCTCCCCCCACGCGCTGGAGGAGACCTACCTCAGGCTGGTGAGGGGAAGTGAGGCCTGACAGGATCTGGGCGGTGGCCCGCAAGGACATGAGCAGCGCCAGGAGGCACCGGTACGTGCTCTACGGGCTGGTGGCGATCCCCCTGCTCTTCTCCCTCTTCATCCCCCTGGTCTCCCTCTACCCCGTGGTGACCGGGGAGGAGCCCTCGGAGAACGAGCTCCCACCCTTCGCCCAGCCAGGCCTTTCACCCAGGCAGGCGGTGGTGGCCGGGACGATCCACCTCTCCCTGCTCATGTTCCTGGTCCTCCCGGCGGTCATACCCTCCACCATAGCCTCCTACACCTTCGTGGGGGAGAAGGTGAACAGGCAGCTGGAGCCCCTTCTGGCCACCCCCCTCACCGACCTGGAGCTCCTGCTGGGGAAGATCCTGGGGGCGCTCGTCCCCTCCCTCCTGGTCACCGCCCTCTCCTTCGCGGGCTTCGTGATCACGGTGGACCTGCTCACCCATCCCCTCTTCGGTCATCCCTTCCTGCCCGATCTCCTCTCCCTGCTGGTGGTGGGGGTCTACTCCCCCCTGGTCTGCCTCTTCTCCGTCTCCCTCTGCGTGCTGATCTCCTCCCGGGTGAGCGACGTGAGGGCGGCCATGCAGCTGGGGGCCCTGAGCGTCCTCCCCGCCCTGGCCCTCTACCTCCTCTCCGCGGGGGGAATCGTGGGGATGGAGGGAAGGACCCTCCTGGCCTTCGGGCTGGTGCTGGGCCTGGCCAGCGCCGGGCTCTTTTCCCTGGCCAGGGCCACCTTCAGGAGGGAGGAGATCCTCATCCGGTGGAGGTAGCCTATTTTTAGGGGGAGGGGAAGGGGGGAAGATGGGCAGGCTGATGAACGGGAGGGAGTACCTCCAGAGCCTGAGGAAGCTGAAGCCCACCCTCTACTTCATGGGGAGGAGGATAGAGAGCGTGGCGGACGAGCCCATGCTCAGGCCGCACGTTCAGGCGGCGGCCCTCACCTACGAGCTGGCCCACGACCCCAGGTACCGGGAGCTCCTGACGGCCACCTCCCACCTCACCGGGGAGAGGATCAACCGCTTCACCCACATCCACCAGGGGCCCGAGGACCTGGTGAAGAAGGTGGAGATGATGCGCCTGCTGGGGCAGAAGACCGGGAGCTGCTTCCAGAGGTGCGTGGGTCTGGACGCCCTGAACTCCCTGTACATCGTCACCTACGAGATCGACCAGAAGCTGGGGACGGAGTACCACCGGAGGTTCGTGGAGTACCTGAAGAGGGTGCAGAAGGAGGACCTGATGTGCACGGGCTCGGTCACGGACGTGAAGGGGGACAGGAGCCTGAGGCCCCACGAGCAGCCCGACCCCGACCTGTACGTGAGGGTGGTGGAGAGGAGGGAGGACGGGATCGTGGTGAGGGGGGCCAAGGCCCACCAGACGGGGGCCTCCAACTCCCACGAGGTGGTGGTCCTGCCCACCAGGGCCATGGGGCCGGAGGACAGGGACTACGCCGTGGCCTTCTCCGTACCCGTGGACGCCCCCGGCCTCATCCAAGTGCTGGGGAGGCAGACCAACGACACCAGGAGGCTGGAGGGGGAGATAGACTGCGGGAACCCCAAGTACGGGATCGTGGGGGGGGAGACCCTCATGATCTTCAACGACGTCTTCGTGCCCTGGGAGAGGGTTTTCATGTGCGGGGAGCACGAGTTCGCCGGGAGGCTGGTGGAGGTCTTCGCCACCTTCCACCGCCAGAACTACGGGGGGTGCAAGGTGGGGGTGGCGGACGTCCTGATAGGGGCCTCGGCCCTGCTGGCGGAGTACAGCGGGATAGCGGGGTCCTCCCACGTGGAGGACAAGCTCACGGAGATGATCCACCTGGCGGAGACCTGCTGGTGCTGCTCCCTGGCCTGCTCCTACCGGGGGCTGAGGACCCCCTCGGGGGCCTACTGGCCCGATCCCCTGCTGGCCAACGTGGTGAAGCTCAACATCACCAGGCTCCCCTTCGAGTGGTCCAGGCTGGCCCAGGACCTGGCGGGGGGCCTCATCACCACGGCCCCCTCGGAGAGGGACCTGAGGAGCCCGGAGGTGGGGAGGCTGGTGGAGAAGTACCTGGCCAGGAAGGAGGGGGTGCCGGCCGAGCACATCCTGAGGCTGTTCAGGCTGGTGGAGAACCTCTCGGTGGGAGGAGGGCTGCCGGAGTGCATGCACGGGGCGGGATCCCCCCAGGCCCAGAAGATCGTGATAAGGAGAAGGGGGGGAGTGGAGGAGAAGAAGAGGCTGGCCAGGATCATAGCGGGGCTGGAGAGGGACGAGCACCTGGAGAAGATCGTGGGGAAGGGATAAGGCCAGTTCCCCGCGCGGCTCTGGAATAACGTTCCCCAGACGCCTTCCAAGTTCGTGAGGGGGCGCGACCGAATCGGGGAGAGGCTTATACTAGCGGTAGTGCTAGTTACTAGCGGTGGTGCTAGTTGTACTTCGGCGACAGACCGAAGGTCAGGACGGAGGACTTCTACGACCGGGAGGATGAGCTCAGGAAGCTGGTCGACTCGCTGAGGAAGGGCAGCGCCCTCACCGTCGTCAAGGGCCTGCGCAGGCTCGGCAAGAGCTCCCTGATGCTCATAGGGCTGTCCAAGCTCGGCTCACCCCACCTCCTGATCGACTGCAGGCAGTTTGAGGAGGTGGCCCACCTTCCCCGCCGAGCCCTGATCGGAGCCCTCGAGGAATCGGTGAACAGCTTCATAAGGGAGCACCGGAGCCTGTGGTCAGCGCTGAAGGAGCACCTGAGCAGGGTAAGGGGTGTGAAGGTGGGTGACTTTTCCGTCACGTTCAGCTGGAGCACCCAGAGGGCGCTCAGCCTGACGGGCCTGTTCGATACCCTGAACAGGTTCGCGGAAGACCGCGGGATAAAGGTGGTGGTGGCCGTGGACGAGGCACAGCAGCTCGGGAAGCTGGCGAACTTCGATTTTTCAGGGCTGCTGGCCCACATCTACGACTACGATGGGAACCTTCAGCTCCTCCTGACGGGCTCACAGGTCGGCCTGCTCGACGATCTCTTGGGGGTCGACGATCCCTCCTCACCCCTGTACGGGAGGGCCAGGAGCGAGATACTGCTCGGCAGGTTCTCGGTCGAGCAATCCGCGGAGTTCCTGAGGGAGGGATTCAAACAGTGCAGGATGAGGGTGAGCGATGAGACGATAGAGTACGCCGTTGAGAAATTGGATGGAATCGTGGGATGGCTCTCGAACTTCGGCTGGCAGTGCTATCTCAAGGGAGAGGCATCGAAGGGCCTGGTGGATGAACTCATGAAAGAGGCGGCCGGCCTGGCCCTCCGGGAGTTTGAGAACTTCCTGAAGGCCGGCTTCCGAGAGGTATCTGACCATCATGAAGCGCGTGGCGAGGGAGCCGGCCCGGTGGGCGGGGATCAAGGCCCACCTCGAGAGCGAGAGCGGGGCGAGGATATACGATGCCAACCTGGCGGGTTTGCTGGGTGAGCTGCTCAAAGCGGGCCTTCTCGAGGTGAAGGATGGTGTCTACGAGGTCGCTGACCCGGTCCTGAGGTACGCACTCTGCAAGTCTCGGCGGTGAAGGCATCTACTATTGTGAACATCTAATGGAGAAACCTAAACAATCAAACCTTTCCAGCACGCTAGAAGATCCCGGTTCCACTTTTCTTGGCACTTCGAGCAACTCCTCTCCAAACAACTTTTCAACCTTTTCTTTAGTCTGACAACACACTATCCAGGGAAAATGAGCTTTCCTCTCGGGTTCTCGAGTTCCTCCAGGTCGCCCCCTACAAGTTTTTAAAGCCTACAGCTTAACAAAATAGATGAATTCCGTTGTAAAACTCACTGAAGAAGAATTGACAGAATTGTTGGTGGGAAAGAAATTATCTCTTCCAAAATATGTGTCTCCCCTTCTAAATTTAGCGAACCGGTTCGCCAAAGGGACTGTTCCGGCTGTAGTTGGGCAAATGACGGAACTAATTAAACCTTTCAAAACCTATGAAGAATGGAAAGAATGGTATCTCAAAGAAAAACCCGATGCAATAAATAACGCGGTTGAGAGGATTTCCCAAATGCTCAGAAACTTCAAAGAAGCTATGGATAAAATAGATGAAAAGACGATAAGAACATGGGTAGAAGATTTAGTGTTAGTTAAAACCTTCGTAGGTATTCGTTTTCAAGAAGCTATTTTAAAAAGGGTTGCACAAATGCTCAAGAAAAGATACAGATTGGCCAATCCTGCAGAAGAGGCAAAAGGTATTGACGGCTTTATTGAAGACGTTCCAATTTCCATTAAACCTCACACGTACAAAGTAGAAGCAAAAAGGTTGCAAGAAAAAATAAGAGCCTGTATTATTTACTATAAGAAAACTGAAGATGGCATAGAATTTGATGTCAGTGAAGTGTTCTCAAAATTCGTTTAACCTTTTCAAGCCTGATGTTCCGGCCGTAAGTTTGGATTGGATCTCTCGAAATTTTTCTTTATAAGAGAAGTGGTAATCCGCTGGTCTCGCAATACCGAGCTTTATCATTTCTTTGTTTACAAATATATGATTTTTCAGATAGACGTATGCGGGAACCATTCCCTCTTCAATCCTCGGAGAGATATCGAATTTTAAAAACACGTATTTACCTTTAACAAATTTCTCTAAATATTCTATGGCATCCTTTTCTTTCGCCGGCTGGATTTTTATGCCAAGCAGTTTTACCACAAGTCCCGTATCTAGTTTCAGAGTCTCTGGGTTCACGACTTCGGTTACTCTATAGAGCCTCTCACCTTCAAACCTGAACAGCTTTGGCTCTACCAATGGCTTTGCATCTTGAATACTAGGGACATAATCTATTGGGTCTACCTCCACGTCTCCGGTTCTTCTTATTAGCTCGATATCTGCACCAACTTTTTCCTTGATTATATCAAGAAAATTCTCGTTTATTTCGTAGCCTATGGCATTTCTATTTAGGTTGATTGCAGCTTTAATCGTCGTTCCACTGCCCAAAAAAGGATCAAGGACGATGTCCCCAACAAAAGTATACATCTTTATTAATCTCCTCGGAAGTTCTTCGGGGAACATCGCCTCATGACCTATTTGTCTTTCTCCGGGAAAGCTCCAGTGACCCGAAAAATACTCTTTCCACTCTTCTTTACTCAATTTTGATAATTCCTTAATCTCGGGAGTGACTACTTTTTTACCTGGTTTTTTAAAAATCAAAATAAATTCATAGTCTATCTCTACCATACCGTTACCTGGGTAGGGATAAGAACCCATAACGTTCGCTCCACCCGTAGTGTGCATGGTAGTTTTCTTTTGCCAGATTATAGATCCCATGTAGTCAAACCCCAGTTTTTCACACTGGAGTATAAATTCGGCATGCAAGGGGGCAATCTTATAACGTCCAAAAATTACGCTTCTCAAAAATTGATCTCCTATGTTTATACACAGTCGGGTTCCTGGTTTCAATACTCTAAAACATTCTTTCCATACCCTAAATAGATCCTTCAAATACTCATGTAATGTTTGACCATAGCCGATTTGATTTCTGACACCGTAATCTTTTATGTGCCAATAAGGTGGAGATGTCACAATCAAATCTACACTTTCATCTTCGATTTCCACCATCTTCCTGCTATCACCAATTATCACTTTTGCCATCTTTCTCATTTTTCCACCGATATTCCCATTTCTCTCAACTTAAGTTTTAAGCCAGGGGCCTTATAAACGAAAAACCTTACTCGACTAACCACCATATCCAGCTTCCTCTTTCCCTCGTCTGCTTACCACGGATTTTCCCTTCAATAGCTAAGTTTCTCAAACGATGAATGACCAAGTGGCGCGGTTGCTTCACTGCCATCACTATCTCGTCGGTTGTCAATGGCTCATTGGATTTTTTTACTACTTTAAAGATTTGTTGAGCTAATTTGTCCATATTCATTTATTTTCCCTTCCGCCAGTATATAAACCTGTGTGTTCACGGGTTTTCCTCGAATTAGGTGAGTTCCCGTTTTTTTTAACCGGGGGGAAGGGGCCCGCCGGCTGCTCCCACTGGGATGGAGAGCGGGATGATCCCGTCGGCCCGAGGGGGGAGGGGGACGGCCCCCGCTGGG
>Ga0080004_1119522_pt1 | contig 15462 bp, 18 predicted proteins | sample WasSprMetagenome_FD_69207 | JGI IMG/M metagenome (GOLD analysis project Ga0080004, IMG submission 69207) | Sulfidic aquatic microbial communities from Washburn Spring, Yellowstone National Park, USA - WS (SPADES assembly) (version 2) | ecosystem: Environmental > Aquatic > Thermal springs > Hot... | reverse complement strand
CCACCACGCCACCTAACAGCCCTAAAAAGCCTCGAACAAGCAAACTCACTCGAAATAAGATCAAGAATACCCATGGATAAAAGGATTGAAAGGCAGCCACAAAAATCTTATTAAAGAGCGAGGTGATTTAAAGCATGTTTCAAGATTTAGGAGGATGGTTAAGAAATGTTAAGGGCGTATATATTTATTGAAACAAAGCCTGGAACATCCCTAGATGTTGTTAAAAGAATTAAGAGCACCGTTAAAGAAGTTGTTCAAGCAGATGCTATATATGGTAGATTTGATGCGATCGTTATAATTGAAGCGCCCAGCTTAGAGAGCATAAATGAAATATTATATAAAGTTATTGAGAAGGATCCAAACATTATACATACTGAAACATCGCTAACCTTAACCGAGATAGAGTAGGAGATTTGGTGTTAAAGAATGTCGGCAACTAAAGATCTCAGGAAAAAAGCTTTAAGGGCTTTCGTCCTAATTAGAACGAAGCCTGGAACATCTGAGGAAATAGTTAGATCCAGGAGGATTAAGGGTGTTAAAATGGCTAACTCTGTTCTCGGCAGGTATGATGCTGTCGTCGTCATAGAGGCTGGAAGCCTCAGGGAACTGCAAAAAATAATTTACGAGATGATTGAGCAGCACCCGAATGTTACGCATACTGAAACATTAATATCAATATTTCATCCTCCAGGATCAAACCTTCAGCATGAGGGTGGAAAAGAAGGGGATAAGTAGAATGATAAATCGTGAAGCCATCAGAAAAATGTCCTTCGAAGACATATATTTTAAGCTCTCGCTGAAAACTAACCCAATAATTGATGATACAACGCTTAGGGATGGAATACAAATGCCCGGCTTAGCGGTTTCACCGGAGGATGCTGCGAAAATAGCTTGCTTACTTGACGAGATTGGTGTTGAACGCATAGAGCTGCACCATTACCAGAAGCCCGATAAGGAGGCTGTTAGACTTATTCGAAAGATGGGTTTAAACGCTCGGTTAGCTGGATGGTGCAGAGCTGTTAAAGAGGATATTGATGATGCAATAGACTGCGGCTTTGAAGAAGTCGGCATATCCCACCCAGTCTCCTACATACATTTCATGGCTAAGTGGCCGGAGAAATCCATAAATGAACTCTTAAACAGGGTTGTTGAAGTAGTTGAGTACGCTGCTAAAGATCATGGGTTAAGAGTATTTGTTCACGGCGAAGACAGCACGAGAGCAGATTGGGAGTTTGAGAAGAAGTTTATTAACGCTGTCGCTGAAGCTGGGGCTGAATGCTATAGGATATGTGACACTGTAGGGGTCGGCTTATCCGATCCAAACGCGCCCCTACCAAACGGTATACCGGCGAAGATTAAAGCCATAAAATATGAGACGAAAATAGGGGATATAGAGATTCATGCGCATGACGATTTTGGAAACGCTGTGGAGAACACTATGGCGGCTGCTAGAGCCGCATCCGGATTATGGGACAGAATCTACTTAAGCACAACATTCCTTGGAATAGGTGAGAGGGCTGGAAACGCTGAAACGGAGAAGGTTATAATGAACTTATACATGCATTACAGCGTCAGGAAATTTGAGGGTAAACTAAGTAAGCTGACTGAGCTAGCTGACTTTATAAGTCGTGCAACCGGCTATGTTGTTCCACCGAACAAGGCTATTGTAGGAGCATACGCCTTCGCTCATGAATCAGGCATACATACACATGGCGTCTTAAATGATCCAGCAACCTACGAGCCTTACCCGCCGGAGCTTGTTGGGAACGTGCGTAGACTAACTATAGGAAAACATTCCGGGAAGGCTATAATTAAACATAAAATAATTGAAATCACAGGTAGGGAGCCGGATGCGGAGACGCTTACCAGAATTGTTGAGGAAGTTAAGAGGCTTTACGAGTTTGGGAGGAAAGCGTCGCTTAAAGATGAAGAATTTAAGAGAATACTTCGGGATGCTGGATTAATTTAGCGCATTAGTTCCCTAAATATTTTTATAGCTTCAACCATATTCCTAAGCTTGTTGACGGCAACTTCATAACCCTTCTCTCTGGAGCCATCAACAATAAGGTTCCTGAAGCCGCAGTCAGGCGTAAAAATTAGGCAGTCACCGTAATCCCTAAACATCTCCATTAACTCAAGGATTTCTCCAACACTTTCTATCCTTGGATTCCTACTTGAAACGCAGCCAACCGACAGTATTTTTCCACTATCCCTTAAATTCTTAGGGTTATAGACTTTCATGTTCCACGGCGAATCATGAAATTCATGGCTTAAAAAATCCATGTTAGTTCCCAAAAGGATGCCGGCTAGCTTAGGTGATATTCTGCCGCAAACATGTATCCCCGTTATAACTTCTCCACAATAGTTTCTTATAGAGTTAAGTATTCTCTTAACGTCTCCCTCACTATACTTGAACGGTATTTTTGCTCCAACAATAACTCCTAAAATCGGCTCATCTATTGAAATCATGCTCGCATCTCTTGAAGCAATCCTACATGTTTCAGACAGCGCCTGCGCAATCTCTTCCACTAAATTAATATCTGACAGGGCTGTGTTGAAGGGTGCTACCCCAGCCTTAACCTCTATGTATGATGCTAGAGTGAATGGGCCGGTTATAGCCGCCTTAACCTTGAAGGTTAAACCCCTCTCCCTAACGTATCTTACAGTCCATAAAAATGGTTCAAGACCTAAAGGTTGAGTAACAAAACCTATCGATTTACCAGTCATCCTATATTTTCCATCCTCAAAAATTACCCCGCAACCTTGGCGGACTAAATCATCCATAAACTGCTTCCCCATATCCGTTAGCTGAGGGTAAGCTGGGAAATCTATCCCTAAATCAATTAAATCCTTTATGCACCTTTCCCTATTCGCTTCCGAATCATCTAGGGGGAAGCTTCCAATAGTTGACGTGTAGAAACCTTTTATCTTCAAGATACCACCATAATTCTCGAATATTAATTGTGGAAAGTAATTTTTATACGTTCTCTGTATCGCTTAAGCCCTCCGATTCCTCAATTTCGCTGAGCAATTCAAAACCTTCTAAAATGATTTTGCTCCCACATTTCTTGCAGACAACTAATATTTCTTTAAGCCTTCCTTGATCATCCACACTAACATTCAGTATCTCATAGTTTAACCCGCTTTCATCATCAGGCGATATTAAATTGCCGCATGAAGGGCAGGGGAATTCCCCTCAATCTTCGCTAAATCTATCTTGTAGAGCAGTGTTCCCCACACGTCTCCTCAATGATTTTTAGCGCAGTCGCCTTAAAAATCTTATAGAAAGAAATATTTTTAGAATCTTCGAATCAATCTCTCAACATCGCTTATGGAGCGCAATTCCGCCGGTAACTTTAGGGTTAAATAAGCTGCGAAAGTATTATAGTATGGCGCCCCCTTCCTGGAGAATAACGTTAAAATTTTCCCGCCATGATTAAACTTATATCCGCCATCCGCAGGCTCATGCCCCCTTATTAAAAGTTTAACGCCTAAAACTTTAAGAAACCTATCTGTTACATCCTCACCGAATAAGTATCCTGCACCGCGCGGAGACGGATATTTTCCACGCAACTCATCTATTGGGTCACTCCACAATATCTCCTCCAAATGGCTTTCAGCAGGATGCTTCTCATATGCGAATGCGAGGTCCTCGATGCTTTCCGCCTCGCTTGGTACGCCGCCGTGAAGCATCACTATAGAACCCTCTATAATTACAGCCGTATAGAAACGCCTGAAAAGCTGGCTTAACTCCCCATAAACTTTTAATCCCCCCTCAAGACCAAACTTCCTCCTCAAATGGTGGGGTAAGTCATGTGGGTGCGCCAGCAAATCTTCCGGACCCTCATGGTTCCCCTGGAGGAGAATCACGTTATCCGGAAAACTTCTCTTCAATGTTAAAATTATATAGTAGACTTCCGGCGAATATATGCCCCTATCACCATAATCTCCAAGAAAAATCAGGTAAACGTCACGTTTACGTTGTATTTCATCCAGAAAACTGGTTTCAAACAATATTTGCCTCAAGCTCATTAAGTCGCCATGCAAATCCCCTACAACCGTTATTTCACCATCCGGCGGCATGCGAATTAACCTGCCGAGAATATTTAATCTCTCCATTCCATGCTTCCACTCGCGAGAGAGTATTACGTCGACTTCCCTGATGAGTTCAAGAAAATCCAGTGGTTTAGCGGCTAGAGACTCCTCAATTAACTTGTTTAGCTCCATCTTCACTTATTCTCCAATAAGCTAATATTACAAAAAGCATAAACTTATAATTTCCAGAATTCCCCTTATGGGAAAGCTGGTGGAGATCATGCCTATCCAAAAAGTTAGTTTTGAAGATAGCTTGAAGAAGACTGTTGTTGAGCGCCTCCTCTGCACTGGATGCGCTTCATGCGTGATTTCATGCCCATACAACTGCCTAGAGTATGTGGACGGCGGCCCTAAACTTGTAGGTGAATGTAAAATTTGCGGGGTATGCGCTCAAGTATGCCCAAGATTTAATTTTTCAATGAGTTCTCTCGAGCATTTCGTGTTTGGTAGGGAGCGTAACGCTAACGAAGAGTTTGGGATTTATAAGCGTATCCTGATAGCTCGAACTAAGAGTAGAGAGATTATGGATGTTTGCCAGGATGGAGGTGTTGTAACATCACTTCTAGTATGCGCTATTGAGGATGGATTAATCAGTGGCGCCGCCCTATCAGGTAAAAGCCTGGATAAACCTCTGAAGGGTGTTCCGAAACTCGCCCTCTCAAAAAGCGATATACTCGCATGTTCAGGAACAAGATACACGTATTCGCCGAACATTCTTGCACTTAAGGATGCTGTTCAAAGGAAAATTGGGAAAATATCTTTTATTGGAACCCCATGCCAAATTCACGCCCTCAGAAGAATGCAGATGCTTCCCCTAAAAAAGTATGCTGATCCAGTTAAGTTCACTGTAGGGCTCTTCTGCACCGAAAGCTTCAATTATGATAACCTTATCAGGCAGCTTTCGAAAATCAGCATCAACCCGAACAATATTGCAAAGATGAATATAAAGGGTAAATTAATCCTTAAAATGAGGGACGGCGCAATTAAAACGTTACCTTTAAAGGATATTAAGGCTGCAGCATGCAATTTCTGCAGCGCATGCACAGACTTTTCAGCTGAACTCGCCGATATATCTGCCGGCGGGTTAGGGCTTAATGAGTGGACGCTAACAATAGTTCGCACCGAAATTGGGGACGAAATTGTTAGGAGGGCGGAGGCTAAAGGAATTATCGAATCAAAACCATTAGAAGATAGAAGGGTCATCGACCTATTAATAAAGCTTTCAAGAAGTAAGAGGGAGAGAGGGGAACAAAATCCCTGAAGCGTAAACTACTTTTTCATTAGATAAGCGGGGAATGTCGGTTACTCGGTTTAAGATATCGGTGTTGAATAAAATAGTTTGCTTAACTTTATTGTTTTAGGGGAAGATTAAAGTTTGAGCGAGGAAGAGGTTAATTCTTTAAGGAGAAGCCCTAGGAAGCATGTTCAAACATATAAGTTTCATTCATCACGCGCGATATATGCTCTCGCCATATCTAATTTGAAGCGGGCTCTCCAGCTAAATGTTAAGGCTAGTCTCTTAAAGGAGGGCGTAGAATACCCTCAAACCAACAGCGTTAGAAGGCTTCTGGAACTTTTAGCTAACGTTTAGAAATAATGATAGGTTAAGGGAGATTTTGACACCCTCCACGGCTGAAGCCGAGAGATTCCTGCTTCTAAGGCGTTCATTGGTTGCTCATTGCCCTTTTAGGCTCCCACCTTAGAAGCAGGACACCACCCCACTAACGCCACCCCCATTAAGGCAGCCTATATTTAATACGCCTACAGCGTCCCCATTCGCCTACAATCCACAAGAGAGGCATTTGAAGAGCCTTCCTCTCGCCATTACATCCTCAGAACGACAGAGTTGACATTTGCTCGACGTCTTGTATTCGCTTTTCTCCTCTTCGGACACTAGACTAGTTGGTACTGGATTAGAAAGACTCTGCTCCTCAAATGTTGATAGGCTTCCACAGACATACATAACTTATCGCTATATTTAAGCCTATCGACAATTCATCCCACGGTTAAAACCGTAGGCTTTCTTGTCGATTTCATATAACGATTAGGTTTTAAACTGCTGAAGATAATTAAAATAATTTGGCGAGTGACAATTAACATATAATCCTCTGTTAGATTAATAGTGTTGAGGCTAAACATCATGGTTAGAAGAGAGGCTTTAAATTGGTTTAAGGAGGCTACTGTTGACTTTGAGAGAGCTGGAAGGGCTATTAGGGATAGGGACTGGGCTTTAGCAGTATTCCTATGCCAGCAGGCTTGCGAAAAAGCCTTTAAGGCCGCTTATATTGGTGTTTTGGGGGTTAGGCCTCCTAGGGGTCATGACTTGGTTATGCTTTATAGGGGTTTATCTGAGGTTCTTCACCTTAGTGACGCTTTTGTCGGAAGAATCCCTGAGGTTTCACAATATTATACTATTGCAAGATACCCTAACGCTGGGCTTGAGCTACCCTCTGAAAGCATCTCTGAGGAGCAGGCCAGAAGGGCATATGAATTTGCGGGGGAGGTTATAAGGGTTGTCGGAGGAATTATTGAAGCGTCTACCTAAGGGCGTAGCTGACGCAATAAACATCTTTATAAGGAATGTTACTAGGGAGGTTGGTGAAGTCAAAGTTTATCTGTTTGGGAGCTATGCGAGGGGAGACTGGATTGAGGATAGCGATATTGACTTAATAGTTGTGTCGTCAAGGTTTAGGGGAACTCCATTAAATGACAGATTGGTTATGCTGAGGAAGCTCGCGCCAGACACACATGCATTTGAGATACTTGCATATACGCCGGAGGAATTTGAGAAAGCTAAGCATAGTGTTGTGATTGAAGATGCGATGGAATATTGGGTGGAACTTGTGTAGCAGCAGCAACTATTAAGAGTTTCTCCTTCTTGAGAGCCCGTTAAGGTGAATCTCATACATACCCTTTTGCATCGCTTTAGTGTTAGACCTATCTTCATATAGAAAAGATCCTTCCTTAATCATTCTAAACCTCGGATGGAGGTTAGCTTCATTTAATATTAGCGGGTCAATTTTATCTTCGTTCACCCCTAAAAGCCTTTGCTATCTTCACTTGAAGTTTATCAGCGTCTTTAGGTTTCCCATCGAAGAGTAGGGCTATATCTCAGTCGCTCTCCTCTCTTTCAAGTCCCCCTAACCCTTGAATCAAATAAGTAGGCGAACTTTACATTCCAATCCCTAAAATGGTTGCTAAAACATCCGATTCTCTCGGCGGGTCCATATTTCTCACCCTAACTCAACTTCGTCGCCACTTAAAAGACCATGCTCAACCAAGATATCGGATATCTCAGCATATGATGAGGGTTTTCTCAGTCCTAAATCAGCAATGAGAATTAAATTTACTGTATTCCTTTCATTGATCCTGCTCTCTATTAATATTTGGGTAACCATCATGTCCAGGTGGCTTATCGAAGCCAGTAGATGGATGGCTGACGCTGATGAGGATCTTAGGGTGGCTCAGGCTCTTTTGGCTTCCATGCATTATGCAGCAAGCTGCTTCCATTCACAGCAGGCTGGTGGAAAAGCCGTTAAAGCTTGTCTCTACGCCTTGGGCGTGGAGGCAAGAGGGCACTCCATATCCGCTTTGTTAAGGGTTTTAGGGGAGGTTACTGGCAGGAGCTTTGAGGATTTAATTGATGATGCGAAGATTCTTGATAAACATTATTCGCCGCCAAGGTACCCTAATCTACACCCTGGCATTGATGTGCCAGCTTATGAGCTTTACACTAGGAGGGATGCTGAAGTATGTCTTTCATCAGCCCAAAAGATCCTGGATTATATGAGAGGGTTATTGAGGGAGTTAGGCGCTACATAGAGCAACGTGTAATTCCAAGATTAAAGCCGGTGCTGGTCATCCTTTATGGTAGTTTTGCGAGGGGAGATTATACTGGCGGAAGCGATATAGATCTCCTCATAGTTGCAGATAATATTCCCATGAGTTATTGGGATAGATGGAGTCTCGCATATGAGGTTATTGAGGGATTTCCAATAGATCCGCATATTTATACGCCGGAGGAGTTTAGAGCCATGCTTATGGATGGAAGGATGACGCCTCTCGACGCGTTAACTGAGGGCATTAAGATTTATGCTGAGCCTAAATATATGCAAGAAATAAACTTGCTGCTGTCGGAAACCCTAAAAAGAAGAACTAAATATAAAGGCATGTGGATCGCAAAGGAGCATGTGCAAAAATTATCTGAGCACGAAAAATAAAAGCAGCGATTTAGCATGCTGTGAAACACATATATATTGGCTCAGAGAACATTAGTTTGTGACGATGAGAATGTCTTCTGAGATTAGCGATCTTAAGGCTAAAATATTCGCCCTACTGAGGGAGGATGAGGAGTTCCGCTACGCGGTAGCGGGCATGCTTGGGCTTGATGAGATACTTCGCAGGCTAGATAGGCATGAAGCTGAACTCATTAAGATTAGGGAGGATTTTAATAGGCTTAGGGAGGACTTTAATAAGATTAGGGAGGACTTCAACAGAATGCTTGAGGTTATCAAGCACCTTCAGGAGGGTCAGGCTAGGTTAGAGAAGCGCATAACTTCTTTAGAGAGCGCTATGATAAGCGGGTTTGGTGAGATAAGCAAGTTTGCGGGCCTAACATTCGAAGAGTTTGTTAGGAAATTCCTGACGGCTAGCTTAAGAAAGTCTGGTGAAATACCGGGGGATGCTAAGCTTACAAAGGGCTTCATTTATGGTGAGGAAATAAATTTGTTTCTTGAGGATCCCTTGATAGTTGGCGAAGCCACTGGCTACGCTGAGTCGCCTAATGAGATAACAAAACTGCTTAAAAAGATTGAGCTGGCTAAGGGTTCTGAGCTATGTGGTCTTTGGTAGACATATATAGCTCTTGGGATTCAAAAGCCTTGAGCTCCTCCAGGGTTCATTGGAGCCCTCATCAGCCTCCTCCCCAGTCAGGGCGAACCCACCCACAACCTTATCGAACCATTCTGGGTCGTGGGGAAGTCCCTCCATCTGAAGGTAAAGGTTCACGGCTACGTTAAGCTGCCTGTCTATCCTCAGCCCGCACCTGAAGACCGCTCCCTTCGGGGCTTTGTTCGTTCCCCCACACCTGGAGCACCTCCGAGTGGAGTTCCGCGGGTTGAGGGGTTCACCAACCCCCGCCTTGTAGGAGAGCATCCAGCGTATCGTGGACCAGTCCGCCTTCACCAGCCTCCTATTGTGTGCACGGCTCCCGTTAAACATCCCCCTCTTCTCCAACCTCTCGAACCTATGCTCAGCATTGGGGAACCTCCCCGCCAGCTCGGTTGTCAGCTTATGCATGAGATCCCTCACCCTGTTCCTCTCCCTTTTAACTAGAGAGAGTTAAAGGGTAAGTAAACCACTTTCTGCCACCTATATCCGCTCAAATCTATCTACTTGGTCTTTTGGAGCGTTTACCGGGATTCTGTAGCCTTTAACGACCTCCATATCCTCTCAACCTCGCTTCTTGGATAGCGGAGCTTACCCGTTGGTAGCCTGACAGCCCTGATTATCCCCTTCTTCTGCCACTCCCAGAGCGTCTTCACCGAGATGTTGAAGATCTTAGCTACTTCCTTTGGTCTCAGCAATTCTTCATAATCTTCTTCCATCAATAGAATTAAAGTAATCGAGCACCATTTAAACCTATCTATTTCAGAACTGCTGGCGACGGCTTTTTAGATGGCTTGAAGATTTTTACGGGCAGGTTTCCCGTCGAATTAGTGAATTACGGCTCTTGAGTTAACAGTGTTGTCGGTAGGCGAGGAAAACCTTAAGTGTGATGAATGAAAATAAATTGATGAGCATTTTGGGAGAAGCGGTACGCTTAATTAATTGGGCGCATACAATATTTTAGGGGAGCGGTGCATCCTCCGGTTAAGGTAATGTCGCTTGAAGATATAATTGCTAGGATACTTTCAGTAAAACCTGAATTAAGTAGGGAAGAAATTTTAAAGATGATTGAGAGGAGAGAGGAGGATGGTAGGGGGTTTTTGACGCGTGAGAGTGCAGCCCTATCATTAGCTGCTGATTTAGGGGTTCCCATTGAAAGAGTATTTGAGAGTAAAATGCTGATAAAAGATTTAGTTTCTGGGTTGAGGAATGTTACAGTAAGCGGGCGGGTTATATATGTCTCACCACTAAAAAAATTCTTTCATCAGGATGGACGTGAAGGATTTAGGAGAAGCATGCATATAGCTGATGGAAGCGGAGTGATTAGGGTGGTTTTATGGGATGATAAGGCAGCCTCTTTAGATGCTGAAAACCTAATAGATGAAGTAGTGAGGATATCTCACGCTTCTGTGAGGCGGAGGGCTGGTGGAAGACTGGAGTTAAGCGCTGGCTTAAAAAGTAAAATAGAGGTTAACCCGAAAGATTTGAGGGATGAGGATTATCCTCCAATAGTAGGATTCACTAGGAAAATTGGTGAATTATTAAGTGATGGGGAGGTTACTTTTATCGGGCTTATTGAACGCGCCTACTCGCCAACAATATTTAAGCGTCAAAATGGGAGTGAAGGTAAAGTTAGACGTGTGGATCTTTCTGATTCTACTGGTAAAATCGTGCTTGTGCTATGGGATAATAATGCTGATATCCTCTCAGAGAAGGATGAGGGAAAATATGTGATGGTGGTGGGGGCGAAAATTAGGAGGCGCTTTGATGGAAAATTGGAGCTTCACACTAAAGGGAAAACGAGAGTGATATTGTTAAAAAAGAAGCCGTCTGGTTTCTGAATGCGTAAGCCTACAGCAAATATGAAAATAAAAAATGGAAGAAAGTTTTTATTTTTTACTCTTTCTTCACTAGTGATATCTCTATGGTTGAGACGTTTGATTTCGGCCGGTCTGGACTTGACATTTCTTGTGTTCCGATTTCAATCTTCTCAATAGTTATGTCTTTAAGGAAGGCGCGGCGTAGCAGCTCAACCACGTCTACAGCTCGACTTATAGCTCTCCCTCTAGCTTTAACAACAACCCTCTTAGCGCCAGAGTTAAACGCTGTTAGGCATGCGACCACATAGTTCATTATTGGCTTTTTTCCGATCATCACTTGGCTTTCTTCAGCCATAGCGCTCCTCTACTCCTTCTCTCGCTTTTTAAGCCACTTATTTCTTGATAACAACTTTAATATAATATTTTCCTTTTTTAAGTCACGTTAACATTAAAAAAACTGTTAATAGAAGGCCTGAAATCAAAAAAATAATGGAGCATTTTTTAGCCTTTTTTAATCCAGTATCCGCTAAAAGGCTTAACTCATTAATCTGCTTCTCCCCAATAACTTTAACTTTAGGGATAACTGTTTTATTCCATGCTACTTCAGCTGGACTCATGTTTCCTAAAGCTTCGAGGACTGCGCATTTAACATAGCTAATTAATTTATTATGGTCTATTGCTTCACCTATTGGATGGTAACCTCTCCTGCTCAACACTACAGCGTTAACTATGTGAGTGTCTGTTGTGAAAACTTCACCATGATTTATGCCAAGTTCCCTTAGGCCTGAAAGAATTTTTTCACGTAAACCGGACACCATATTGTTTCCGTCAATAGTAACATATGCTGTTCTCTGGCCGTTAACTTCAATGAGCACGCATGTTACGCCTCCCGGCCCCATTCCATCTGTAATGCTTAAATCTTCGGGGATAATTTTTCCAGCACCAACCTTTATTGCATCTGAAGAATACTCGAGGTTTTTCGCTTTCTCCAGAGCTAAGCTTACGGCATCCTTAAACATTTCAATAGTTTTTTCCCTCTCAAATTGCCCATTAATGCTGTTATGGGCATCTATGGCTATAGCCCATGTGAATCCAGCTTCATTAGCCATCCGCATTATAATATCGTTTAACTCTAATGGGAGGTCCTCTATAGTTTTAGGGGCGGTGGTTAATGTTAGTAGTATGCATCCATTAAAAATTTGGCAGCCAACCTTCGCTATATCCCTTTCAATAATAAAGAAATTGGTTACTTTACTGGAGAAGCTGCGTGTCTCCTTTATGGTGCTGATAACTCCATCAATAATCTTTTTATTTTCTGATTGGGAAACTAAATCTAATTCATGCCCTGATATGCCGTGTGGAACCGAAGTAACACATTTAAATTCTTTCTCTAAAAAGTTCTCTATTAAGCTTGGAAGCGGGCTGCTTCCAACATTTTTAAATGGTCCGGGATGAATGTTTGGAACAACGATTATTGCCTTTATTCCACCATCCCTTTTATCATTAAATATGATTGATGATACTGTTACGTCGCATTCCTCTCCAATCTTATCCAATATTTCCTCAAACGGCTTCTCAAAGCTTTCAGTCCAATCTGCTAGAAAAGCTCTGAATATTTTAAGTGAGGGTATGCCGAATTTTTTCATCCCCTCTTCATTCAGAATCTTCATGAAAAAATTCACGCTTAAAATTGATGCAGCTAAAGCAGAAATATAATAGAAGATGTAGCATGTGTAGAAGCTTCCCACTCTAACAATAAATGTTAAAGTAAATATGATTGATGGTTGGAGAATGCTTGAAAGAATTTTAGCGGCAACACTTAAGAATGATATTGAGTTTACGACTAGAAGGCGGAGGGATAGCGCTGAGAAGAAGCCGAGAGAGAAGATTTTAATAAATAAGTCTCCACTCGAATCTTGAGGTGCAGTCATACTAGATATTGCTGCGGAAAAACTCAAGAAAATGTTGGATGAAAACGAGAGAAACAATATTCTTCTAAAATTTAAAATCACATCCTTCTTAAGCAGCGATTCAGCCAATAAATAATCTGAGAGAACTGTTGCCGTGAAGAAGATTAAACCCAGCAGCAGCCCGTTTACAATCCACTTTAGGGTTGATGTGTGGGGAGCGTTCACCATTAATCCAAGAGTCAAGTTCTCTAAGCATAGGAGTGCAACTGCAAATCTAAACGGGGGAATCTTAAATAGGGAGGAGTAATGCTTAATCGCGAGGTCAATGCTGCTATTGTGCGCTTGCATTCCCACTTCTCTCATGTAATTGACGCTAAAACACGAAAAACGCGAACGCTTAAAAATTTTTTGTAAGCTTAAAAGCATTAATATGTTGCTATCTTCATTCAATTAATTGCGCTTTAAGCGGAAAGAAAATATTGATTGGACGGTTTCCAATGTTGCCTCTGCATTTTACAATCCGCCGCTATTATGGCTTCAACCTCAAATGGAACCTTAACAGCCACATTTAAAATGGGGTGGCTGCCATTAACGCTTAACTGCATATTTCTCCATGTTTAGGCTGAAATCTGGATAATTATGCAGATTATAATGAACGCTATTGTTAATATTATTAGTGTTCTAGGCTTTATTTTTACCCCTACACTCTCCTCCTCAAAAAATCTCAGCAGCCCAGCGCTTGCTGCTGGTGCAGGTGCAATTCTCCGCCTACGCTTCTCTCTTCTACCGCTCAAAGCATGCTTCACCAAAATTAAGTGGGATTATTACTTGATAATTAAGTTTTTCGCTGGAATTCCGGTTCACTTTTACCCATCTTTCTATCTAAGCATGCTTTGATGAAACCATAATATTCTGGGCTTGGTTTTCCAGGTCTACTCTTGAATTCTCCATGGAATTGGGATGCGAAAAAGAAGAATTTGCCCGGTAACTCAAGAATCTCCATGCGTCTACCATCAGGGCTTCTTCCAGAGAATATTAGCCCATTTCTCTCTAGAATACTTATGTATTCAGGGTTAACTTCATATCTATGCCTATGCCTCTCATATATTTCTAGTGTCCCATATAATTTATGGGCTAAAGTTCCCTCTTTAATAACTATTTTATGCGCTCCTAAACGCATAGTTGCCCCCTTATATATTGTTTGATGCTGCTCCGGCATTAAATCTATTACTGGATGAGGGGTTTTCTCATCTATTTCCGTACTGTTTGCATTCTTTAATCCGCATACGTTTCTCCCAAACTCAACGACTGCTAATTGAAAGCCGTAGCAGATTCCTAGAAAAGGGATGTTACGTTCTCTCGCAAATTGAATAGCCATAATTTTCCCAGCGGTTCCACGTGGGCCGAAACCGTAGGGAACAAATATGCCATCATAATTTTCGAGAATGCTGATTTTCTCCGGGTTTCTTTCGAAGGTTTCCGCCTCAATATAATCTATTAAAACTTTTGTGTCGCATGCTGCACCAGCATGCTTGAAAGCTTCATTCATACTAACGTAGCTGTCAATTAACCCAGTGTATTTACCTACAAGAGCTATTTTCACGGTATGCTTACAGTTTTCTAGGGAGCTAACGAAACTCCTCCATTTCTCCATCTCCTCCATGTTTAATCGATTCCATGTTAGGCCGAGCCGCTTGCATATGTAATCGCCCATACCCTGCTCATCTAAGATTAATGGAACCTTATAGATTGTTGACACATTATATGAGCAGAATACTGCTTCGCTGGGTATTGTTCCGAAAAGCGCAATTTTTTCAAGAACATCTTTAGTAATCATTTTCGCGCATCTAGAAACTATAATGTCTGGCTGTATACCTATGCGGCGTAGCTCGTTTACGCTATGCTGTAACGGCTTAGTTTTCATTTCAGATGTTACATCTAATATGGGCACTAAAGCTACATGTATGTAAAGCGTGTTCTCGTAACCCTCCTCTAAACGCATCTGCCTTATAGCCTCTAGGAAAGGCAGCCCCTCAATATCGCCGACTGTTCCACCGCACTCTGTTAAGATAACGTCAGCCTTTGATTTTTCAGCAACTGAACGTATTCTCCGCTTGATTTCATCAGTTATATGCGGAATTATTTGAACGCATTTTCCAAGGTAGTCTCCACGCCTCTCCCTTTCAATAACGGTTTGATATACTTGTCCAGTCGTAATATTATTTTCTTTAGACAGGTTAATGTCTAGGAACCTTTCATACCAGCCTAAATCTAAATCGGTTTCGCCTCCATCATCCGTAACAAAGATTTCGCCATGAATATATGGGTTCATTGTTCCAGCATCAACATTCACGTAGGGATCTATCTTGATTGCTGTAACCGAGAACCCTCTAAACTGAAGCATTTTACCCACTGAGGAAGTGACGATTCCCTTACCTACGGAGCTTAAGACTCCGCCGGTTACAAAAATATACTTAGCCATCTCTATTTTCCCCTTCTCTCCTACATAAACATAGGGGAGAAACATGCTTAAAACACTTAATGCCATTAAATATGCGCGATTAGAAGCTTTACGTGGTGAACTGCTAAATCTGGATGCGGCATGTTAAGTCTTCAAGTTTCAGTTTAGGGACGTGGCAACTTAAGGTTTATATGTTTTCTTGTTTGAGTTTTTCTTATGTTGAGTATTAGGTTTTTGGTTGAGGGGTTGGGTGTTTTTGAGAGGAATAAGGTTCCGTTGGAGCTTAAGG
>Ga0080004_1063964_pt1 | contig 15465 bp, 12 predicted proteins | sample WasSprMetagenome_FD_69207 | JGI IMG/M metagenome (GOLD analysis project Ga0080004, IMG submission 69207) | Sulfidic aquatic microbial communities from Washburn Spring, Yellowstone National Park, USA - WS (SPADES assembly) (version 2) | ecosystem: Environmental > Aquatic > Thermal springs > Hot... | reverse complement strand
CTATAAGGGATTGAAACAAGCTAAATTTAAAGCCTTTTCCTTCGATTTTGGAAGAGTTTGTAGCGTACCTATAAGGGATTGAAACATTCTGTGCTTGTTTTAGCTATTACTACAGCATACAATGTTTGTAGCGTACCTATAAGGGATTGAAACCTCCATCAAGAACAAAGAGATTGAAGTTTTGTGTCTGTTTGTAGCGTACCTATAAGGGATTGAAACTTTCGTCAATCAAATTCACCACTCCACGAAATATAAGTTTGTAGCGTACCTATAAGGGATTGAAACTCTTTTCTTCACTTATCATTCTCCTTACCTCCTATCAAGTTTGTAGCGTACCTATAAGGGATTGAAATTTTATTATTTACATTCACTTTACTCCCAAATAAATTTAGAACGTATCAATCCAAGCACAGGATATCCATTATTTATAGAGTAGACTTCATCCAGACCTCCTATAACAAAATGAGCCTCGATCGGTTTTTCATTTCTTTCTATTTTTATTAAAATTTGGTTCCATCCTTTTTTTAAAATTGCATTTGCGTAGTTAGCACTATCACCAGGAATTTTACCGCTACCTTGATTTGGTCTTAATGGTACAACTTTGGATGTTTTATGCAATAAATTTCCATTCAACCATAACTTCATCTTCCCATTAGTAGGAACTCCTAAAATTACTTTTTGTTCTTTTTCAGATTTAATAAAATGCAGAAGATAAATAACACCGTTTTCTCCTTTAAAGAATGATTCAATCTCTAAATCATTTTCATATCTCCAAAATTCTTTCCAACCTTCTGGTTTATTAATAAAATATTCTTTTTCATTTAATCCACAATTATCTTCTAATGTCTTTCCTTTAAACAGAGGAGAAACTAACCATTTAAATCCCCCAACAAAAACTAAAGGAATCCTTAATATTTCTGGACGTTCATAAACTTTTATTCTAATAGTACAACTATTTATTTCACTAATAGCATAACCTGGGGCTGTAAGAAAGTATTCTATTTCAATAAAACCTTTAGCAGGAACTTCTCTTTCTACACTAATGGGTTCTATTTTCCAAGCATAAGGTACTTCGATATCTACTAAAACTTTAATTTTTTCAGGATGTGGGTTTACAACTCTTACCGTAAATTTAGTAGGATTATCTCCAATTATAGCCGGAGACATATTATAACTTAGAAAAACTTGAACTGTAGTTAGGTCAAATTCTAAAGTATTAGGTTTATACTTTCTTAACCAAGCAGAGTCGAAATTATACGAAATATTAGGAGGAATAACTGATCTTTCACTTGTGATTATTACATTACTGTCCCAATATTTAAGAACTTTCTTAGCAATCTTACAAATTCTCTCTGTAAGCTCAAAAATATCTTTAGGAACCTTGAACTCTCTAAGACCTCCAGCTTTTATATTAGTACTGATTTCATAACCTAAAGGTTCTATCCATTTATAAGGTAAATTTTGGGCTCCTAAAATAATCCCTAAAATAGCACCAAGGGTAGCTGCGGTACAATCAGTATCCCAGCCACAATTTACTGCTTTACATAAAATATCTCCAAAATCTTCCCCATATAGCCAAGCGATAGTTTGAAATCCTAAGTTAATTGGTGAATATTGCGCAACTGGGTTATAGAAATCTTTCTTTATCTTTTCACGTGCTTCCTCAAAGGTTAACCCTCTTTCCCATACCTCAACAGCCTCTTTAATAGCTTTATAAGTTAAAGAGTCTGATGGGATAAAATTTAAGCCAGTCTCTATCAATTTAACTTTTTCATCTATAACAAAAGCACAAGATTCTACTACTGCATTAAATATTTCTCCATAAACAGATTCTCCACCTGCGTGGTCACATATTGCATCTTCAAATGCATACTTTGCTGCAATATCCGGAGCTCCAGGCGCTATACATGCCCATATTTCAGAGCGAATAGGACTCCCCATACAGTTTTTAAACCAGTTATTATACCATCCTGAAATTGGAGGTAATAATCCTTTTTTAAGATTAGCTTTACTTAGGCCATATTCATCAAAATTGTATAAAATATAATCTAACCAGTATTCTGCTAAATCTCTTGCTTTTAGCTTTGGACCTATCTCTTCCAATGCTTGAAGCCATACTAGCTGAATTTCTAAATCATCATTAGGTATGCCACCCTTTGAAATATTAATATTAGTATAAAAGGATACATTAAACATCTCTTCTTGTCCAAATTTTGCTTCAAAAGGCTCTCCTAAAGTCCCACCTGCGTTTTTCCCTAACCAGCAACCTAAAACTTTATCTCGATATATTTCTTCATTAAGTTTTATTATTCTATTATTCATTTATTTCTTAACCTTCTATTCTAAAATCTGTATTATAATTTTATTTTTTCTTCTATATCTTTAAGAAAACACTCAAAACGTTCTGGATTCAGAAGTACTTTCATTGGATATTCCCTCAAGAATGAGTAACTTAATAATTGACTGCAGTATTCATTTAAGTCTTTTATAGCTTCTTTCAAAAGAGTTTTTATTGGTTTATTCCATAATTTAGATTCTTCACCTTTTTCTAAAAGATATTTTGCAAACACATACGCTTTACTTATTAAGTAAAAGGCTTTAGTGTAAAGTAATAGAAATTTAAAATGCTTGAGTAACTTCTGATATAAATCTTCTTTAAGCCCTTTATTACCCTCCTTAAATTTGTTGTAAACTTTATGAGCTAACTCAATGGCTTCTTCCTTTTCTTTAATAATCTCAACTATATTATTCTCACTCATTTCAAAAATGTTTTCCTTTTCAGGAATCCAATCCTTAAGACTATGATGTGTCTCAGCTATAAATGTAGGCTGATCTAAACTAATATGAACCGCACTATCATTGGAAAAAACAGCTCCTTTTATGTATATAGTTTTTTCAATTATTGGCCATGTTTCTTCAAAGACTTCACTTATCCAATCAAGACATTGTTTCAACTCTTTTGAAGATAAATCTTCTCTTAACATCCTTTCCTCGTCTAACCACTTATAATATATATCTCTTATCTCTACCTCAAGATTTTTACCTAAAACAGCAATTCCATACAAGTTCAATAAATTAGGAGTATCAAAGCAAGAATGATCTTGTACTCCTTCCCAATCGGTTCTTGCAATAAAACCTGTTACTTTATGATCAAGGGCATATTTTAGACGTCTTCTTAAATCCTTCAACATACTACTTGGAGCAAGTCCCCAGCCATAAAATTGACCGTTAACATCATATTCAATCCACTGAGGATGTCTTCCAACATGCCCAATTAGCGGATTATTTGGAAAGGTGGGATAGAAATCATGGGGAGTATTTTTTGAAGAAATAATAATTTCATCTGGTAATTCGTCAAGAGCTTTAGCAAATTTTTCTAATTCATTCTTCTTATAGATAAAATCTCGGATAATCAACTTCTTACCTGCTTCTTTAAATGGTTTATACATACCTAATGCTATGTTTTTATACCATACAACAGGATCAAGGCTACGACATCTTTCACAATTACATGTAAACATATTACTAATTGCTAGTCTACTCTCTCCAGTTCCAAAAGAAGTAACCACACCTGCTAAACCTGGAAGAGCTATAAAAAGCTCTCTATACTTGACGGGTAAAAACTCCTCCCACCAAAATGGGTCACTTGGACAAAAAACTCCATTCTTTACTAAATCTGGCTTATATTTCATAATAAAATCTGAAAACCAGAGTTCTTTATTCTCTATGTATACCTCAATCCCTGCTTCTGCAGCTTCTTCAATAATATGCTTTAAATAATCTCTTCGTGTTAAGTTAAGATTCTCACGTAAAGCATAATTATAAATATTTCGATCTATTTGTTTATAAATTTCAAAAAAACTACTCCCTTCTTTTTGAGCCCCTAAAAATTTTCCTGGAAATACTATTTTATCTTCAATACCCGGCTCATGCAAAACTAAAGTATTCATATCATTCTTGACCATAAATTTAAGTCTTTTACGAATCTCTTCTAAATTCCATATTATTGATGGATCATGGACTTCTAAAGCTCTAATGCTAAACATTAATTACACCTCCTATTTAGTTATTTTTAGTTTAGGAATGTAGCTCAATAGCATCTCTTAATCCATCTCCTATAAAATTTAAAGCTAAAACAGTTATTGAAATAGCAATTCCAGGAATTAATAACCATGGATAAAGTGCAATCACTCTAAGATTTTGAGCTTCTTTGAGAAGCAACCCCCAACTTGTTTTTGGAGGACGAATTCCAAATCCTAAAAAGCTAAGTGCTGATTCAGCTAATATAGCCTGAGGTATGGTTAAAGTAGCAAGAACTATTAAATGAGGATAAAGTTGAGGCAAAACATGTTTGAAAAGAATTCGAAATGTCGAAGCACCAGTTGCTATTGCTGCCATAACAAAATCAGCTGTTCGAATTGCAAGAACTTTACCCCTAATTTGCCTTGCTACATTTGCCCATCTTGTTATTGATATGACAATTGCAACTCCAAACATTAATATTTCAGGAGCTAAATCAGGTGGTAAAAATGCTGCAAGAGCAAGACCAAGAGGTATATCAGGAATAATTAGAAACAATTCTAAAATACGCTGTAGAATTATATCTAATAAACCTCCAAAATAGCCTGAGAGAAGGCCCACAATTGTGCCTAATCCTAAAGAAACTAAGGCTGTTAAGAAAGCTACTAATAAAGAAGTTCTACCTCCATATAGAAGACGAGTAAATAGATCCCTCCCAATACCATCAGTTCCTAAAAGAAATATATAACCTCCTTTATCTACCCCAAAAAGATGAATATCACTCTTAATAAATAGGAAATTATAAGGACTTCCTTTTACAAATAAAGATAAATAATATTTTTCAGATGTATCAACAAGCCATTGAGTTTTACCTGTAGTTATGTCAAATATAGGCTTATATTTATAGATAAATGGCCGAAAATGAACTTTTCCATTTTCATCAATAAAACGGGGAAATTGAGGTGGAGCATAAATATAAGACGTTGTTTCATTTTCACTATAAGGAGCTGTAAATTCAGGGAAAATTATAAATAAAAGTATTATTATAAAAGATACTAATCCAACTAACCCCGCTTTATGTCGTTTAAATTTGCGCCACATAACACTACTATAGTTACCTCTCTCATCTTAGTCATACCTAATCCTAGGGTCTATCCATGCTAAAGCAAGATCTGCTATAAAATTGCCTACAAGCAATAATATAACAGTTAAAAGAAGATAAGCACCTGCTAAGTACACATCTTGAGACATTAAAGCTACTAAATAAGTCGGTCCTACAACAGGAAGATTAAGAACTACAGCAGTTTGAACAATACCAGCTATTAATTTAGGGGCTGACATACCGATTAGACTAATAAGGGGATTAACAGCATTACGAAGAGCATGTCTCATAACTACCACTCTTTCAGATAAGCCTTTAGCTCTTGCAGCTTGAATATAAGGCTGATTTAAAACTTCTAATAGACTTCCTCGCATTATTCTTATTACTTCAGCCATATTTGAAATACTAATGACTACTATTGGAATCCATAAATGCTTAAGAAGATCTATAAACTTAGCCCAACTCCATGGGGCAGCAACAAATTTTTCAGAAAATAATCCTCCACTAATCCCTGTTCCTGCTGAAATTAGAATATATATAATAACCATTGCTATAAAAAAGGATGGACTTGAAAGACCAAGAAAGCCAAGAGCAGTAAATATATAATCTCCAACTGAATACTTATGAAGTGCTGAATATATTCCAATTACAGAACCTACAACCCATGCGAAAGTGAATGATAAAATAGTTATTACTAACGTCCATAAAATTTCAGAACGCATTACTTCAATTACAGGTTTTCGATAGAGAAAAGAATATCCAAAATCACCTCGTAATATTTTATAGAGCCATTGAAAGTATTGCTGATATATAGGTTTATCAAGTCCATAATATTCTCTCAATTTTGTAGCTGCGCTGCTTAATCCTCCAGTAGTATCTGTTTGACTAACAATATAAGTAACAAAATCCCCCGGAGAAAGTTGTATGATAGTAAAGATTAATAATGTTGCTAAGAAAAAAGTTATAATCATCCATACAAATCGTTGTACTAAATATTGAGACATACTTAGATATCCATCCTAAAAACTAGGAGGGGAGTCTATTCAAGAACTCCCCTCCCTATTCTTTTAATTTACTCCTTATAAAAGAATTGCCAAGGCTCAATATTTCTTGGACTAAGTACATCCATACCTGAAAGCCAGGAGTCAGGAATATTCTGTAGTTTATTACTTACTACAGCTATTCCAACATAAGTGGTGGTAGGAATTGTATATAGATTTTCTGCATGAAGTCTTGCTATTTTCTTTAACAAAGAAGCTCTTTTATTACGATCAAGAGTTACTTGGGCTTGTTTCATCAAACGATTTATTTCTTTTATGAAGTCTGGAGGCTCAATCCCTTCCTTTCCATTAGTAGCTTCCCATATCTGTAGTGGAACACCAACATTACTCCACATGAAGTCTGGAGGAGCAATGGTAGACCAAGCAAAAGCCATTCTTGCTGGATCAAGCCCTCCTTCAATTTGCCATGCAAAAGCCTGATGACTGTTTTCCTTCCAACGTGCTAGCATTAGAGATCTCTCAATGGGATTAACAATTGCCTGTATACCAATCTTTCTCCATTGTGCAGCTATCAACTCAGCAACTTGAACTGGGCCACCTCCTCCCCCTTTATCCATATCAATAATAATAGAAACTGGTTTTCCATTTATTTCTCGAATTCCATCTTTATTTGTATCTTTAAGACCTAATTTATCCAGAATTTTATTAGCTCGGTCAGGGTCATATTCAATATAGAGTTTTGCAAATCTTTCTCCTGGAAATGCATATGAATTTTTCAAAGGACAACGTCCCCAGGGTTCAGCTAAGCCAAAATATAATGCTCTATTAATAGCCTCTCTATCTATTCCAATAGATAATGCTATTCTAAAATCTCTATTCCTAAATAGTTTTTGCAAATCTTCATCTTTCACAGCATAGTTAAGTAATATGTTAGGTCCTAAAGCACATTGTTGTAGAACTACTGTTCTATAATTACCACTTAATTCATTTTGTTTATAGAATGAATAATCCTGAAGAGAAATATGACGTTCTTGGAAATCAATCTGTCCTGCTTTTACCATAGCTGGAATAATATCAGTACTTGCTACATAGGTGAATATTATACGATCTATATATGGTAGTTGATTACCTGCTGAATCAACTTTCCAGTAATATGGATTACGTTCAGCTACTATTCTTGTTTTAGAATATTCTACAACTTTCCAGGGAGTAAGTTCAGGTTTGTCTACAAGAGCTTCACTATTACGTTGAGGAGATAGAGCTTTTTCTAAATCTGCCCAGGTAGCTTTTGGATTATATCTTGGATCGTATTTAATAAGATAATGTTTAGGACTTACAGTAGGTGTATAAGGTATTGTAAATTCTATAGGATAGGGCTGCTTAAGAGGCAATTCTACAGTATAGTCGTCTATTTTTTTAATCCCTTTCACCTCTACCATTGAAGCAAGTCCTGCAGATTCGAGAGGTAAATTAGGGTTTTGCCTTAATTCCAAATCATAAATTATATCATCTACTGTAAATGGATACCCATCAGACCATTTTATACCTTTTCGTAAATATAGTTTTAATATCTTTCCATTATCAAGATATTCCCACTTTTCTAAAAGATTTGGAACTACTTTCCCTTCTCGATTCACATATAAGAGGGGTTCATCTCTAACTCCAAATCTTGCTAAATTCCACCAATCAGCTACACCAGTAAAAACTGTTCTAATTGTTCCTCCATATTTACCAACTTCTCTTAAAGGCTTAACTATAACAGGTTTTTGAGGAAGTCTCTCTTTTAGAGGTGGCAATTTATCAGCTTTAACAAGTTCGACTAGCATAGGGGCTTCTTTATACTCTATTGCATTAGTTTTTATTCCCATAAGTAGAATTAACACCATTACCCCTACAAATAAAATCTTTAATCTTTTTTTCTTAACGAACATATATTTCTCCCCCTTTCCCAATTGTTCCTTTCTAGGAGAGTTATAATTATAGAGTCTTTTTAGTTTTATTTTCTTTCATCACCCTCCTTTCATTTTAATCTCTATATTTTTTGTTGAATCCCTAATAACTAAACGAGGCAATAAGGTGATAGATTGTAATGGGAGATTTGGATTATTTCTTCTATTTATAAACATTTCACAAGCAACTCTACCTATTTCATATGCAGGTTGGGAAACTGTTGTAAGACTTGGTATAATTAAGGCGCTTTCTCTTATATTATCAAATCCAATGATCCCTAATTCTTCCGGAATTTTAATATCAAGTTCCCTTGCACCTAATATAACCCCTATAGCTACTAAGTCGTTAGCTGCTAATACCCCATCTGGTTTTAGAGGTTTAGTCCATAAATCTTTTATAATATTATATCCACAAACTTCCGTTAAATCTCCTTCTACTATAAGACTCTCATCTGGTATGATTCCCCATTCTAATAATGCTTTCTTATACCCTTTTAATCTTCCTATACCTATGTTCCTAGATAAAGGTGCTCCTATATAAGCAATTCGAGAATAACCTAATTTTAATAAATAAGATGTTGCTTGATAAGCTCCACTCTCAGTATCCACATAAACTTCATCAACATTTTTAATTCTATGTCCTATCGTAATAACTATTATTCCCTTTTTAACTAAATAGTTTAAAAATTCATTACCTTCTTCACTCCAACCTTCTCTTCCAACAATAACTCCTTCTAATTTTCTCTCATCAACAATCCTTAGATAGGATAGTTCCTTTTCCACCTTTCTATCCGTATTAAAAATAGCCACAATAAAATTATTGAGCTCAGCAACATCTTGAATACCACGGACATAAGATGAATAAAATGGGTTATCAAGATTTGGAATCAAAACTCCAAGAGTTAAAGTCCTCTTACTTCTTAGGCTTCTTGCTACAGAATTAGGAACATAATTAAGTTCTTTAGCTACCTTCAATATTTTTTCTTTAGTGGCAACACTTACATATCCCTTATTACTAAGGGCTCTCGATACAGTTGCCGGAGATACTCCTACTATTTCCGCAATTTTGTATATATTGCTCATTGTACTCAGTAAATAAGTTATAATATCGATTACATAATACCATAAATCATAATTTTTGTCAAACAACTTTAAATAATTTTTATGAATTTACTTATCAATTACATAATATATTAATATAAAATTTTGATTTTTACTAATATACAATCTATTTCATAATTCTTCCTATATGAAAGAGGCAGGAGTTATTAAGGAAATGAAAACTCCTGGAATATTCCTAAGCCTTTATCTCAAACTTCCTACAGTTAATCCTCTAACAAGATTATTCTGGACTAAAAGCCCAAAAATAATCATTGGTATTACTGTCACAATAGCGGCAGCAGACATTATCCCCCAATCAATATTTTTTTCAGTAATGAACATACTAACTAAAATGGGTAATGTTCCTGTAGAAGGACCAGTTAAAATTAATGCAAATAAAAATTGATTCCACGCTATAATAGCACAAAGAATAGCAGTTGCTCCGGTACCTGGCAATACTAATGGTAATACAACTTTATAGAGAGCTTGAAAACGAGTGCATCCATCAATCATCGCTGCTTCTTCTATAGACTCAGGAACTTCAGCAAAAAATCCTCTCATCATCCATACTGCAAAAGGGGTACTTAAAAATGAGGAAGCTATTATAATAGGAATATATGAATCACTTAGGTTTAAAAATCGGGTTATCATAAAGAATGGAACTACCATAACTATAGGAGGCATCATCCTTGCAAGTAAGATTATAAAAGATAAAAGATTAGCATGTTTAAAGTTAAATCTTGCGAGGGCATAAGCACCTGGTATGCCCAATATTAAAGAAATTATTGTAGATGTTGTAGTCACAAAAATACTATTAAAAAATTTTCTTACTAAATCAGATCTTGTGAAAAAATTAATATAATTTTGTAAAGTAAATTCTCTTGGAAATAGTGTTGGGGGAATTGTAAATTGTTCTGTAGGCATCTTAAAACTTGTAGATAAAATCCAAAATATAGGGACAATAGTCCATATTAAAGCAATGGTTATTATAATTCCAATTAAAAATTTAATTTTCCAATTTTTTCTTTTCATTAACTTTTACCCCCTAATTATTTTCATATAAATAATTGTAAATATCATTGCTAATAAAATAATAAGAACATTCAAGGCTGAGGAAAATCCAATGTCGTAAGAAATAAAAGCTTCTCTATAAGTGTAAAAAGATAAAGTTTCTGTTGCACTACCAGGCCCTCCGCCAGTCATAACATAAATAGAATCAAAAACTTGAAGAGATGTTAACGTTCGCATGACTACCGCAACCAAGATGACAGGCCTCAACATTGGAAGAGTTATATATTTAAACTTCTGGAAAGATGTTGCACCATCGACATTGGCAGCCTCATAAAGTTCTATGGGAAGGGATTTTAGTCCAGCGAGTATTATAAGTGTTACCACAGGTATGTATTCCCAAGCATCAGCTATAATAATCATTGGCATTGCCATTTTAGGATTTGCTAAAAGGGGAACATCTTTTGTAATATTCCCTAATCCAATAGCCTTTAACATATAGGGTATTAAGCCAAAATTATCATCTAATATAAATTTCCAAGTAAAACCAACTACAATTGGTGCCATCATAAATGGGACAAGTATTATTGATTGAACTACTTTCCAGCCTTTGAATTCGGTATTTAAAGTTAAAGCAAGAATAAAACCTACAATAGTTTCAATAGAAACTGCACCAAAAACAAAATAAAAGGTTCTTCCTAAAGTTTGCCATGTAAAAATATCTTTAAAAAGTCTTATATAATTTGTGAGGCCTATAAATTTTACCCCAAGATCAGGGCGTAAGAGAAGCCATCTTGTAAAGGAAGTTCCTAAGGAGTAGATAAGAGGGATAAGAAAAATTAAAATAATAAAAAGCATTACTGGCAACAGATAAAAAACTCCTGGATTTATTTTTTTATTCATAAAGTAGTCCCTCCATATAATAAAAGGAGACCCCCAGTAGGGGTCTCCTTAGTTTATTTAGAATAGTAACCAGCATTATTTAATAATTCATAAACACCTTTTGCAGCATCATCAAGTGCTTGTTTAGCAGTTTTTATACCTGCAAGATAATCAGAAATATTGGGAGCTAAGTAATTATTAATTATAGCCTGTCCTTCTGGAATTAAGGGATATAATGGAGTTGGAATACAATTTGATAAAGCTTTTTCAAAATCTGGAATCCAAGAAAGCTTCTTAGGAAGTTCTGGGTCACGTAATGCTGAAAAGCGTGCAGGTATACATCCAATTGGAGCAACTTTAACCAAGTTCTTAGGATCTGTAGCAAATTTTATCCACTCTATTGCTTTTTGTTTATCTTTAGTAGAGGAGCTAACCACAAATCCCCAGGATATATAAAGCATAGGGAGTTTTCTATTAAGTGTTTCTTCTGTTCTAGGAAAACCTACAAAAGAAGCTTTCCCTGCAACCTTGGATATTTGAGGATTATTAGCATAGAAAAGAGCTGTGGTCCATATTTCTGCCATTGCACTTTTTCCATTCTCAAATTCTGTCAATGCATCCTGGAAGACATAATTCTTACATGCAGGACTTGCATATTTGAAGAATTCTTTGAGATTTTCAAGGGCTTTTTCACCAATCTTCGAATTAAATGTGGGTTTCATTTTAGAATCAAATAGTTTCCCCCCCATAGCCCAAAGTCTTTGCATAAAATGTGTAACAAGAAATATACTTCTTTGCCCCATTAATGTGATCCCATAAAGATCTGGAGGACGATAAAAGAATTCTGCAATATCTAAATATTGCTTAAGAGTTTTAGGAGGTTGAAGTTCGTAACCATATTTCTCCTTAAACTTTTGCTTCTCAACAGGATCGTTAAAAAGATCAGTACGATAAACAACTCCACCAAGCTCCTGATAAAAAGGTATCATATATACTTTTTTATCAATTGTATAAATAGAAATACCGGGTATATCCTTAAAATTCAAAGCTTTTGCTCCAGTAATATCACTTATAGGATAGATATACTTAGCCTTTGCTAATGCAGGGACCCATAGCCCTGAAACATAAGGTACATCATAATCATTTCTACCGGAAGTATAGCTAAGCATAAGCTTGTCAAAATAGTTAGCATAAGGAATTTGTTCAAGTTGTAGTGTAATTCCTGTTTGTTTTGTAAAATCATCCATTAGAGATTTCCAAGCTTCTGTATGAATTCCAACCTCACTTACAAGTCTAAGGTCAGCATCCTTTGCAAAAAGCAGTGATCCCAGAAGAAGACTCAATACTAAAAAGACTTTAAGTTTTTTCATAAGGAACACCTCCTTTTCAATAATAAAAGATTAATCCTCAATAATTTTCCTCTCATAAAGGTTCACTATTGCATCTAAAGTAATATTTATAGCTTGTCTTTCGGATTCCTGAATAAAATTTCTTTTTATATCTGGAACGGAAAGATCTACTTTTTCCCCGAAAGACTGGATATATCTATTTGCATAACACACACCAATAAATCCACTCATTATACCCCTGAGATAAGCAATAACAAACAATGCTGCGGCCTCCATTTCCATAGAAATGACCCGTTTTTTACTCCAACTTTGAAAGTATTTAGGAGAACGATTATAAAAACATGAATGTGTCCAATTAATTCCTGTTTTGTAATCTATACCATGCTTTATAGCAGAATTGATTAAAGCTTGAAAGACCTCTGGTGTTGCAACTGCAGGAAAGTTTTCAGGAACATAATATCGAGTTGCTCCGTCATCTCTAATACATGCATATGGAATAACAATATCTCCTTCTTTAACGTTTTCTTGAAGACCTGCTACACTTCCTACTCTTATAAGTACTTTAGCTCCAATATTTATTAGCTCCTCATAAACTATACTTGCAGAAGGCCCTCCCATACCTGTTGAAGTAACAGAAACTGGATATCCCTTATATGAACCTGTATATGTTATTAATCCTCTATTCTCAGCAACTTTATGAGCCTTATCAAATTGAGTTATTATTTTTTCTATTCTTCCTGGATCACCAGGAACTATTACTACTGGTGCAATATCACCAGGCCCACAGAATATATGATATTGTCTTCTTCCTTCAAGGCCTGTAGGTTGCAAAAAATCTTGTTCAAAATACATCTTTGTTCCTCCTCCCTTTATATCTTTTTTCTTATAATTTGAATCAAGAAAAAATCAGTATTTATATAATCCTCCGAATAGAGTAAAGGAAGATCATCTATTCCATAATGGACTTCTGATAAAAGCACAAGAGGTTTTCCCATATCAACCCTTAAAAGATTAGAGAGTTTTTGATCAGCTGCTATAGCAATAATCTCGGCTACTGCGTATCTAACAGGTCTTCCCAGATCTTCCTCTAAAAGTGAAAAAAGTACTTTTGTTTTATTTTGCAAGAAGGCTTTAAGAAAACTTTCAGTTCCACCATGAATACGACCTGTAGCCACATAAGTTTCTGCATAGATTACTGGAAAGCCATCTGCTGCATAAAGATGTTTAGTTTTAATTATCTCTTCTCCTTCTTGAATTTGTAATCTCCGTGCTACATTTTTATCTGCTTTTACTTTTTCATAATCATTAATAAGAAAAGAAGGATTCCTCCCAGAAGAGGAGATAATTTTAAAAAGTCCTCTAAGATATTCAATACCAGTATGTACAAGTTTATCATCTCTTATAACAAAAGTACCAAGACCTTGTTTGCGAATTACAAAACCATCTCTCTCCAAGGCAACAATAACTTCTCTTATAATGGTTCTACTTACTCCAAAGGTCTCACATAGTTTCTCCTCAGATGGTAATTTTGTTCCCATTGGAAGTTGCGATATTTCATTTTTTAATCTTTCATAAATCTCATCATATAATTTTTTTCTCTTACTTATCATATTCACCTCATAATACATAATACGTATTATGTTTTAAACTTAACATAAAACTAAAATTTTTTTAAAGCAAGCCTTTTTACATACAATATTTAATGATATAAGTTGAATTTTAGTAGAATGGATATATAATTCTTATAAATTTAAAATCTTTTGAGAAATTTCTTAAAATTTCTTTATATAACACTTATTTACTTTCATTAATTCCCTCTATCTTATATTGAAACCTACTAAAGTTTAGGAAAAATCAATTATGCCAATTTCTTAACTATCTTAAAGAATAAAGGAACAAATATCAGGGACAGAATTTGAAACTTTAATCCCTTATAATCAAAATTGAAAATAAAAATTATTGGTAGGAGGTATACCATGAGAAAGTCAAAAATCTTTAGTTTCTATTATTTTTATTGTTACTTTACTTTTTGTTTTTGCCTTTGCACAAGAGGCAAGACCTAAACTTTATATTGAAAAAGTAAACAGTATAGAAGGATATCTTATTGATCCAGTAAAAACTTATTTTATTGAGAGACTCAAAGGAAAAGGTATAGAAGTAGGCTACGATAAGACACAAGCAGACTATATTGCAGAATTGACAATAGTATCTGCAAATAGTAGAAGAAGTTTTAACTGGTTAATACTTATCTTCCCATTCTGGCCTATAGTACCATTCACAACTGTTCAAGGAGATACCATTGTGTTAGTAAGAATATTTGATAAAAATGGACAGGAAATAGTTTTCGATCAGGCAGGAGCAGTGAAAAATGGGATGTGGTTCTTTGGTGATTTTGTCTCAGGAAATTCTGTTAAAAAAGATGCAGCCTTAGATTGTATTGATAAAATCGTAGCAAGACTTGAATTAAGGTAATCTTTACAAGGGGAAGGGAAAATTCCCTTCCCCTTTATATAGCAGACATATGGAATAAATCTTTAAGGATAAATTGAGCAATACCATGAGGGCTATACTTTTAATCTTGAGACTGAAAGAACTGAATACCCTAATAAAGCTGTTCTACAAGAAAGTGAAGAGAATGGAATGAAAGTAAGGGTCATAATATATAATGAAATTTTATGGGGAATGTGATAAAATTTAGTAACCAAGAATTAATGGAAATAGATCTTAAAAGATCTATGAAAGAAAAAGCTAAGTATTTAAAGAATAAAATTCCTGCCATATTTTTAGCATTAAAAAGGAAAGATACTCCTTTTGTGGCTAAATTATTTGCCTTTATAACTATTACTTATGCTTTGTCTCCTATAGATTTAATTCCTGATTTTATACCTGTATTGGGCTATTTAGATGACTTAATCATACTTCCTTTATTAATATCCTTTACAATTAGGTTCATCCCTAAAAATATTATAGAAGAATGTGAAAAAACTGTAGAAAATTCAGGTAGTCTTCCCTTAAATAAAAAATGGTATTACGGGCTTCCAATCATATTTATA
>Ga0080004_1105624_pt1 | contig 15468 bp, 15 predicted proteins | sample WasSprMetagenome_FD_69207 | JGI IMG/M metagenome (GOLD analysis project Ga0080004, IMG submission 69207) | Sulfidic aquatic microbial communities from Washburn Spring, Yellowstone National Park, USA - WS (SPADES assembly) (version 2) | ecosystem: Environmental > Aquatic > Thermal springs > Hot... | reverse complement strand
ATAAAAAGATTGCTATAAGTTTGTTATAAGATTATTCTAAGATACTTCTAAGATAATTCGAAAGTAGGAAAAATGTTGAAATGCCAATAACAAAACCAATGTAGTGAACCATTATGTTTGTCCCAACATGATTATAAGGAAACATTTCAAAAGCAAAAGCAAACAAGCCAAAGTATAAAACAAAAACGTAAGCTTTAAATATTTTTACTATCAAAGGAAATTTTGCTCTTCTAAAAAGCTTTTCTTCAGCTTTCTTTTTGATGCTCTTAAAAGTTAATATCAATAGAATCAAGCTTATTGAGAAAGTTGAGAAAATGAGTAATAAATTGTTTGGAGTGTAGATAAAAGCAAAAGAAACCAGTATTACTAGCGTGAAAGAAATGTAAGCAAATAATGTGTTTATTCCTAAGGTTTTATAGAAAAACAATATCCAAGCGTATACTGCTATTCCTAAGAAAGAAGAAACTATACCAGAAAAGCCAAAGCTTCTTTGAGCGTACTGTTGGGGCAATATGTTTATGTTGATTGGGATACATATTAGAGAAATTATTATTGGCAAGATTGTTAGGTTTAGAATAAATAATGTGTAAAAGAGCTTTCTTTTGTTGAGAGCTAATAATGGAAAGTAAAGCAAGCAAATCGAGATTAGATAATATTCGATGTTTCCTTGTAAATGTTGTAAATTGCCATGAATGAAATGGTTTGTAAGAAGTTCATAGCCAATTAGATAGCTTTTGTGTAGAATTAGCATTTCTTTCAGGTTTTCTGGAAGGAAGAAATGTAAGGTTGAGAGGAGCAAAGGAATAGCTAGAATTGCTGATAGATCCAACAATATTTCTCTAGCTTTAACCCGAGATTTTTTCAATAGTTTTAGCATAATTAGAGATTTGGGAAGAAAATTATTAAGGGGAGTGTTAACGAGCAAAAAAGATTCATTGTTTGTTCGAAAATTTTTATTGGTCAATTGTTGATATGTTCTTGATGAAGCCTTATAGGAACTTATTTAGGCTTGTAGAGGCGCTTTTTTCTTTTATTTTGTTTGAAAAGTTTTGCAACTTCTTCAAATATGTTTGAATTCCTCTTTTAGAGTTGAGATATTTAGGGAGTTCATTTTCCATCAATTTTTCTCTTATTACTGAGGCCTCCACGTAAATACGCTTGCTATTGATAGCTTTCTCAATATCTTTCATGTTTTCTACTTTTATTATCTTCTCTTTCTCACTTAGCATTCTCAACTCGTCTCTAGAAGATTTATAATATCCGTAGTCAGTTGGTTCAAAAATTCTGAAAGTTGGCTCCTCGAGTCGTTTTATTGCTATTTTAAATGGAAAAGAAAAAGAAGTTATTCCTTGATAAAAAGCAAGAACATCTTTTGCACCTATTTTATCTATTCCTTTTCTGCCCAATCCCCTATTAACATTTATACCGTGAATAAGTGTCCCTTCTCTTCCAATCTCTTTTTCCATTAATAACACACTTCTTATCAACCTTTCTAAAACAGGGCCATAATTTATTGGAGTAGAAGAGTTGAATTCGACAACAAAGTTTGTTATATAGTATTTAAGATAGAATTTGACGATTTCATCTATTTGTCTGTGAGAGACTTTTGGAATATATCCAAAAAAGTACTTTGCTATCCCTTCTTTGTTATAAGAAAAAATGTATTCAAGAAGAGGTTTAACAAAACTGTTGAAATAGAAATCTGGAGTGACGATTTTTAAATCTTGCTTTACAATAGGGGTGGAGAAAACGTCTATTATTCCATTTCTAAGAAAACTCAAAAGAAGAGAAGAAAGATATTCGATTTCTACGGTAGAAATATTTGGGCTTTCAATCTTGTATGTTGGAACTAGCAAAATCACATTATTTTTTCCGATATGCTCTAATTGTTGATGTACCACAGAAATGAATCTATTTGCTTTTCTTTCATCTCCATCTATCTTTATTAACTGCTTTTGGGAAATGTTCAATCGAAACTCAACTAATCCATTAGCTTCTTTTGCAAAATTTCCGAGCAAATTAAAAGGCGACGTTTTTTTGCTTGATATTAGTTCAAAAGCTTTTATTGGTGTCTCAATTTTTTTGTTGTTAATCTTAACTTCTATTTTTCTTGTTAAAAGTTTTTCATCTTCATGAACAAGCTTTAATTCCATATTATAATTAGGCAAACAGGCATTTATATTGACCTCGTAAAAATTATTTTTATGAAGAGTGACACTGTCTTTGAAGAAGAGTTCACTTTACTTGAGAAAACCATATTGGCCTTGCTTTATCTAAAAGAAAAGACTCCAATACTTGGAAAGCTTAGGCTCCAAAAAATGATTTTTCTAATTTCTCAAGATTTTGAGAAGTTGAAAGATGAACTAGATTTCGAACCCCATAGGTACGGAATGTACGATCAAACTATAGATGATATGGTTGAAGGTTTAGAGCTAGATGGTTTTGTTACTATAGATGAAAATAATAATAAGATAATCCTTACTCAAAAAGGTATTGAAAAAGCTAAGGAAATTTTGAAAGAGTTTTCTGAAAAGGAAATTGAAACTATAGAAGAGGTCAAGGAATTGTTTGAAGACTTGAGTGAAGATGAGATTTTAGCTTTATTGTATTTCAAGTTTCCTGAATTTGCTAAATATTCTGAAAAATTGAATGAAATAACCAAAAAGAGAAGAGAACTTGCTATTTCTTTGTACAAAAAAGGTAAAGTTTCTCTCGAAGCTGCCTCAGAAATTGCTGGCATGAATGTTAAGCAGTTCATGAAGCTACTAAAGGAGAGAAACTTATTATGAATGAGTTGGTTGTTGATGCTTCTTCTTTTATTTTGTGGTCTGAAGTTTCCTTCATGGAAATTATTATAGATGGAAAGTTATTTTCGATTGTGTTAACAAAAGATGTTGCTGATGAGTTAAAAGACAAAGATTCACTTTTTTACCTGAATAAAGGAATGGAAAAAGAGGTTATAAAAATAGTTGAGGTTGATAATAAGGAAAAAGATAGCATAAGCGTAAAATACAGGTTAGGTAAGGGTGAAATATCATGTATAGCTTTTTGTATGAAAGAAGGAAAGCTTTTTGTAACGGATGATAAGTTGGCAAAAAAGAAAGCGGAAAAAGAAAATGTTAAAGTTTTCAATACATCTCAATTGATAAAAGAATTCGTTAAGGATGAAAATCTATTGATACTTATCAAAGAAAAATTTAAGAAATTTTATTCTAAAAGGTTTTCAGAATTATAATTCTGGTTTGCTGATTGTGAAAAAAGAAATAGGAAATTTTAGAAATTCTGCAAAAAGAAGAATGAAGAATAAGTTTTGTCGCTAGAAGTTAGAAAAGCGAGAATTGGCAAAAGAAAAAATCGTTAACTTATGTTAATCATAAACCTTTGCTAGGAGATTTTTATGAGTGCATTCAAGGAGAAAATGATACAAAAGATGAAAGATTAAACTTCTTTGTTCTTCTTTTGATAGTTTAGAGAATTTAGGATGTAGTTTTTTAAGCTGCGGTAATAAACTTTCTTCAAATTTTAAGAGAGTGGCATTTATTCGCTCTTCTAAACCTATCAAAAATGAAAGTGGTTTAATTCTCGTGGCAAAATAATCTATATCTTCTTTCGTAAACATCATTTTCTTTGCTTTTGTGTGAGATACACCCTTAAGATAAAATAAACTAAAAAGTGCAACTGGATCAAAAGATAACTCGTTTTCTTTTTTAAGATTATTTTTAATTGTTCTTTCAATTATTTCTTCTACTTTTTCCGATCTCTTAGTTTCGAAAAATTCGAGAATATATGTTGCTTCTTTAGATAACCATCCTCTTTTGATTTTTATCTCTTTTAATTGATCTTTCTTGAACAGTTCAAAATTTCCACCTAAAATTTGGACTACGAAGGAACTAATTTCATTTACATATAAACGCAGAAAATGTTTAAAAGTCTTAATCTCAAGAAGAGAGTAAAAAGGTAATGGTGGTTGATTATGAATAATTTCACTACATGCTATCCATAGATTTGTTAGTTTATTACTTACTCCTTTTTCTTTACAAAAGTCATCGATAACATTCTTTTTTATTCCTAGAATAGGAATACCTTTTAGTATCTCCAATGTTATTTCTTCTTCATTATTTATTGTACGCAACAATTTTACCATTTTTCTAAATAAAAGTTTTTTGTAATGAGTTAAGGAGTAGTATTTATTTTCTTTTTCATTTTTACATCTTTCAGAAAAATATAAGATCATCAATGCAAGACCAGACTTATCATCGAAAGATTTAACAATTTCTAAATAGATGAAGAATTTAACTAGATGCTCCAGAATAGTTCTAAGATAAAAGTAACATGACGGAATGTCTACAATTTGAAAAAATGAATCTGATAGGTGATACCATTCTATCTCAAGTTGAGAAATAAAAAAAAGATGAGGATAACTATTTTTGAATTTTTCCTTAATTTTTTCGATGAGGATCTTAAGTGATTCCAGATAGTAACGAATTTGCTTACTTTCTCCTGTAATCTCTAGAAATTTTTTGAAATCTTCTAAAAGATGCGTAGAATAGGAGGACTCTGTATAATTTGTTCTTATTAAGTTATAATAATTGCAATAAATGTCTCTATATATCTTTGATATATTTCTCCCTCCATTTTCCATCAAATTACAAACTTCAACTTTTTGCTCTAAATACTTGAGGAACAAGTTCCAGTTAATTCTAACTATTAGAAATGGGCGTGTAGTAAAAGAATGAGAGGTCACTAGCTGAACTTTAGCCAGAAGTTTATCATTAAAAGAAATCTCTGATCCACGTTTAGATAAAAAAGATTTCCATTCATTTTCAAACTGTTGCTTAGTTAAGAAAGTCTTTCTGTACCTGTACAATATATCGCTCACAAAGTGATACAGGATATATGGAAAGTCAACGTACAATTTCCTGCTACCTATTCTAATACTTGACTTTTGAGGAGTATATAACCTCCATGGATACGTTGGAAATAATTCTGAGTAAGAAACCATATTTATTTTCTTTCTTTGAATTATTTAAGCAGCAACTTTCTCCATATCTCATTTTCTGCTAAAGATACCCAAAAACTTCTTAGTTTTTCTTCCCTCATTTCAGCATCTTTAAATCTTTCTTTAATCATTCTTACAAAGTTGGAATTATGTTTCTTTTCGAAGAAATGTAGCATCTCGTGATAAACAACATACTCTATTAAATCCTCTGGCAGAGAAACCAATTTTAAATTGAAACTTAAGGTTCCATTAGAAGAAAGACTAGCCCATTTTGTTTTTTGAGTCCTTACCATTATTTTCCTTTCTTTAACTTTCATTTCATTTGAGTATTTTTTAACAAACTCTTCTAGTTTTTCTGAAAGGATTTTCTTAAGGAGCAAAACGAAGTCTTCTTTCTTCAGATTCATTCCTTCAAAATTAACATAAGTTCCATTTACTTCTATCGGTTTAAATTCTCCTAAGATGAGAAATTTGTTTTTAATGTTTTCATCCATCAAAGATGTAAGATACTTATATTTTTCTGAAATCCAATCTATCTTTTTAGCTATTATTGTCTCTTCATCCTTGTAATTTATTGGGAGAATTATTCTCAATTTCCTGCCAAAAAATTCTAATCTAGCATATTTTACTCTTCTTCTTTCTAACTCATACTCTATTTTTTGATTATCAACTTCGATTACTTTTTCGTTTTTATAAAGCTTGAATGATTTCTTTTGCGACCTCATCTCTTTCTTCACCCTTTATTTGGGGGAAATTTTTTATTAGAAAGATTTTTATTTTTTGCATAACCTCGCTTCTTAATGTCTTCTTAGCTTTCCAGTCTTTAGGTAAGTTGAGCGAGTTATAAAACTCCTTTACCTTTTTTGCAAGTTCCTCTTCATTTTCAAGTTTTATTCTATTCTTTAGAGTAGAGAATATAGAAAATTCCTCATCGCTTAAATTATACTTCGATTTCTGAGATTCTATAATTATAAAATCTCTAAAAACGTCTTTCAACTCTTTATAAATTTTTTCTATTTCCTTTGGTCTCTCTTTCCACTTTATTACCAATCTTTCAACTCTTTCTCTTAAGCTATTGTAAACTGGGTTGTTCGGTTTTTCTCGAATAACATTTCTCACAATTCCCAATCTATTCCAAACTCTCGATTCTACAGTTTTATAATTTTTCTCAACTTCCTCTACGTATTTTTCATCGAGCTTCGCTTCCGGAAAGCTTTTTATGATATCTTTTATCTGGATGTCATTCAATATTTCATCTCTTATTATCCTAAACCACTTCTCAACTTCTTCCTCTTCTTTTTCACCTCTCGTTCTTTTAAAGAGAACGTATATCGCTGTTAAAAACTTTATGTATTCCTTATATTTTAATCTTGCTTCAATAGAGTCGTCAGAAAAGCCCAGAGATTCATACAATACTCTAATCTTTTTATATTTCATTTCAAATTTTGCCTCATTATTTTCAGCGGCTATCATTGTGAGAATCTGATATAAGTGATCTCTATCAAATTTTATTTCAACATCTCCTATTGTTTTTTTCATTTCATCAATTTCTATTTCTAAATCAAAGAGTGTGGTACTTACATGGGAAATTCCTTCTACCTTGGATTTTTTGCTTTTTAGCTTAGAATAGAAAGTTATTGCTTTGTTTAATTCTTTGAAAATACCAACATAGTCAATTATCAAACCAAATACCTTTCCTCTTTCCTTAAAAGGTCTATTAACTCTTGCTATCGCTTGTAAAAGTGTATGTCCTTTCATCGGTTTATCAAGATACATTGTTTGTAGAATTGGGGCATCAAAACCTGTTAATAGCATGTTTGTAACTATTAGGATTTTTGGATACTCAGAGTACTTGAAATTGTCTTGAATTTCTTTTAGAATATCGTCAGTTTCTTTTCCATTAAATCTTTTTCTCAACTCAATTTCATAGTTTGCAATTTCTGGTTCATCTTCTCTTTCAAACGTCATTACAACTTCTGCAAAATTTGTTGGATCAATTCCACGATTCTTTAATACTTCATCAATAGCGTTCTTATATTTTATACAAGCTTTCCTGCTAACAGCAACAACAAAGGCTTTGAATTTTCCATCAACGTTTTTCATGAAATGTTCTACTACATCATTTGCAATTTCTTTTATTCTTTTATCATCTTCGAGGAAAATTTTTATGTCCATTAGTTTTTTGCTCAATTTTCCTCTTATCACTTCTGGTATTTCCTCTTCTTTTTGTCTAAGGAATTCTCTTATCAACTCTTTTTCAACATGGACTTTATCTAAGCGAGGTTGATATCTAATTGGAAGAGTATAGCCATCTTTTATTGAATCATCCATGAAATAGCAATCAACATAGTCTCCAAAAGCCGCAAAAGTATCTCTCTTTCCTGTTATTGGTGTTCCAGTAAACGCAAAGAAGAAAGCATTTTTCAAAATACTTCTCATCGTAGCTGCTAATGTACCATATTGAGTTCTATGAGCTTCATCAACAAATGCTATTATATTCTCTCTTGTTAATACTGATTCTTTACCTTGAAACTCTTTTTCCAAAGTTTCTTTTAGCAATTTCAACTCTTCATACCTAAACTTATGGATAAGTGTAATAATCCAACCTCTTTTTCCTCTTCCATTATCATAAGTCAATATTCTTTTTAACTCGTCAATACCTTCAATTATATCCGGTTTTATACCTAGGTCTAACGCTGCTATTTCATCTGACAACTGTTTTTGAAGTTCTTTTCTGTCAAGAACAAAAAATATTGTTGGGTTTTCTAATAATTTCTCATTGTATAGCTTATATGCAGCAAAAATCATAGTTAAAGTTTTACCTGAACCTTGCCAATGCCAAACAACTCCTTTTTTCTTTCTTTCTACCCCTCTTAATGTATTAACAACTCTTCTGTAGATTTCATTAGCTGCTTTGTATTGCATGTATCTTGGCATTACTTTTGATACTCTTTGTTTTTCCTCTCTTATGAAAATGAAATTTTTTAGAATGTCTAAAAGTTTTTCTTTTGACAACATTTCAATAATAGAATCCATTTCATTCTTGTTTTCTTCCTTCCATGTGCTAACTTCAACTTTATCTAGCCAAGGCACATTTGGAAAATATCTAACATTTTCTACTGCTGCTATGCTAAATTGAACATACTTGAACAAATCTTCAACTAACTTTTCATATTTCTTTATTTGATTGTAAGCATCTTCCCAAGTTAAGTATGGATCAGTCGGATCTTTACATTCAATAAGTACTAATGGAATACCATTAACAAACAAAGCAATATCAACTCTTATTAAGTCTAAACCTCTGAAATAGACTTGTCTTGAAAAGATAAACTCATTGTTGTCAATATTTTCATAGTCAATAAGTTTGATGAATCTTAAATCTTTTGTTGCTTCGATTTTTATTGGTACTCCTTCTTTTAGGTAGCTTAAAATTTTCTTGAAAGTTTCTACTCCAGGGATTTTATGCCTTAATTCATCAACAACTTTTGTTATATCTTGTGGAGTTAATGGAACGTTTTTATTGATTCTTTTTATTGCTTCTTTGAGGTTTGTTAATAATAGCGGCTCTTCATAACTTTCTCTTTCTAACTCATCAGCAGGAACAAATTTCCAACCTTTTTCTTGGAGTTTTTCTACTAGATATTTTTCCACTAACGTTTCTTCTAATGATACCTTATTCATTTTATACACTCCTCGAAAGAACTTGAGTAATATATCCCTCTCCTAAGCCTGTTATATAATATTTTTTATTAGCTTCGGAGTAGACTACTAAACTTCCTTCTTTATTTTTTTCTAATTCATCTAGAGAATGAGTAATTCTTGAGGGGGAATAAAATTTACCTAGAATTTTTCCTATTTGACTTCTTGTCATTCCTTCAGGAGTATTTAAAAGAAGAAGTAATATTTCTTCTTTACATCCCAATCTTTTAGTTACGAAGGTTTCCTCTCCATGTTTTTCTATGAATGGGACTTTTCTACTTACTAGGCTGTTTATTATTTCAACTATCTCTTTCTCTTCTATGTTATGAGATTGGCGTAAAAACTCTGCTAAGATCCAACCGGATGCAGTAACCACATATGTAGAATCAATATACCCACTTGGAATAGGTTTCACGTGTACAGAGTTTCTTTTACTTCGAAGACTATAAACTGAATAGGCGATCCTAGGAATAATAACTCTGATGGTTTCCGGCGCTTTTTCTTTTGGGATTTGGGAGAGCATCTCCATTACTTTTTGAATACTTTCTACCTCTTTTATCTCCTCTTTAGTTGCCATGAAGTATAAAGCTCTAAAAACATTTTCTATAAATCTACCTCCATGTAAGAGAACATAACTCCAATTCCCTTTTATATACTCAGTTAAAAGTTCATTATAACTTTCGAGTAAATCTTCGACTATTTTTATTGGCAATATTTTAGCTAGCTCCTCTCTTAAGATTTCTTCAGAATTTTTCACTAACCTTCGCCTCCCCCATTTTCTCTACACGTTCTTTCCCCCTTTCAGTAACGTACCAACTTTTTTTGCCATTCTTTCCCCCTTCTGTTCTTTCCATACATCCTCTTAAAACATTCTTTCGTATAGTATCAGGAAGATTCTTTGGTAAGGTTTGTAAATCCTTTTATAACCTTTCTTGATATCTTCTGATGTAAAAGAATCATAATTTTCAAAATATTGCAGATAATATCCTATGCATAAAGTTATATCTGACCAGCTTTTAGGATTTTTTTCTTTTATAAATTCTACTAGAGATTTTCGATGAATAGATTCACTTTTAGGTTGAGATAAATTTAATTGCTCTGTTATTTTTTCTAAATACTTGACTCTTTCTTCTAAATTTTCTACTTTTTTCTCTATCCTTTCTATACTTTCTTTCAGATTTTCGTTCATTTCTTCACCTTTAAATTAGTTAGGAATTCCTTTGCTCGATTTATATTTATGTTTGGTAGCCAGTAACCTTCTTCATCTGCTTTTATTAAATTGGCTTCTTTCAATTTCTTTAGAATAGGTCTTACCGTGTTCCCTTTTAAACCGACCAAATTCTCCACATCTCTTGGCTTAAGCTTTTCGCTGGATGAAAAACCTAGCCTGAATTTAGCCTTAGAGTAAAGAAATACAACGATTATTTTTCCTTCAGCTTGGAGGCTACCGAAGTTTTCGGTAGGTATTAGTTCTCCTGTGCCCTCTTCAATTAGTGCATAAGGTTTTAGGATATCTGCTAGTAGCCTTTCATTAATTTCTTCACTTTTTATGAGCAATTCTTTCAAAGGAGTCTCGTTTTTCTTTTCCTCCATGATTATCACTTGTCATTAAAGTATTTAAAGCTTGTTTCTTGTATTTGTTGTTGATTTTTGTTGTAAAGTTGCGTTATTCTAATTTTACCAGTAAGCAATAAATCCATTAAACCTTTTTTTATTCTTTCGAGTTTTTCCTTTCTCTTTCTTTCCAATTCGAGTTTTTTATCAATTGTTGAAAGAATTTCAACGATTTTTTGTTGTTCAATCGTTGGTGGAATAAAAATTTGTAAAGAGCTTAATAGTGGTATATTAAGATTTTTTAGTGTGCTTCCTTGAGCCTTTTTTATTTGATTCCAATAGGCACTTGATTGAAAGAAATAATGAATGAATTTTGGGCTTACATCTGGTTTTAATTTTATCTTGATCAAATAAGAACCAAAAACTATATTATCAAAATCTTTCTCAACAAGAACAGAAACACCAACCGTACCGGATCTCGCTACAATCAAATCCCCATTTTTTAGTAGGTATTTACCTATATCACTTCTTTTTTCTGTTATTTCACAGAAAGGTAAAGAATCCCAATCGACTGAATAGTTTTTAATATCGGTTGTTCTTAATATTCTCAAACCTGTATTCTTATCTACCGCTTTCGCAGTTATTCCATAAAAAATATCTTCTGTAATTTTCTCATTACCCAACTTTACAACTTCCCAATCTTTTGGAATTTTTCCAATCTCAGTATCTTCTTTAAATTCAGTTTCCTTACGAAATACAATCTTCCCATCTTTTTCCTCTACTCTAATTCTTCCAGTTAATAATTCTTTCATCAAACCTTTCTTTAAACGTTCAGTTTTTGCTATGATTTCATCGGTTTTTTGAATAGCTTTATCAAAAGTTGAAAGAATTTGAGCTATGGCTTTTTGTTCTTCTAGTGGAGGAAGGGGTAATATTATAAAATCTGCCGCTCTGCTAGCATGTTTTATTGTTGTTCCTGTTGTATAATTTTCTATAACTTTTTGTACAATTTTATGTTGAAGAATATAAAACAAAAATTCTTTGTCGATTTTATCAGTTTTAGGCTTAACTATCCTGATTCCTGAAGAAATTGCACCTTCAAAACCTTTTGCAACCACACCAGGAACTCCATCTAATGCTAGAAGTATATCATCTTTTTTACAAATTACCAAATTATTGTTTTTATTTACAAAAACCTCTTCTAAAACCTGCTTCGAAATGTCAGAAACCCTTATAAATCTAATTCCGATACCTTCGGTGTTGTAAGACTTACTTCCTGGTTCAGTTCCTCGTATTAATTCACAGACATCATTCAACTTTACAACTTCCCAATCTTTTGGAACCTTCCCAATCTCAGTATCTTCTTTAAATTCACTCTCCTTAAAGAAAATCATTTTATCACCTCAAGAACATTTGAAACATATTCTTCAATTTCATTTTCTAATTTTTTGTTCTCTTCAATAATCTTTTTGAGTTCCTTGAATTCTTTATCTATATCAATTTGTTCTTCTTCAAATTGAGTAATGTACGAAGATGGTGATAAATTAAAATCATTATTCCTAATTTCGATAAATTCTACAACTCTAGCAAATTTGTGCAAATCCTTAAAGTTTCTATAAACTTCTACAATTTTTTTAATATTTGATGGAGATAGGATATTTAATTTTTTGACAACAGGATGTTTTTCGTACTCATACGATGCATCAATAAGCAGAATCTTTCCTTTTCTTTCTGGAGGTTTATTTTTATTGAATATCATAATGATCCCTTGTGCATTAGCATTGTAAAACAACTTTTCTGGCAATAGAATTACAGCTTCAATTAAATCTTCTTCAACAATTCTTGCTCTTATAGCCTTTTCTCTTTTCATTCTGGATAAACAATTATTATCAATAACTATTGCTGCCTTTCCATCATCTTTAGTTGAAGCTAATAAATGCTGAATCCAAGCCCAGTCAGCAGATTGTCTCGGTGGAAAACCATACTTAAATCTTTCTCTCCAAAATTCCCCCTTTCTCAAAGTTTCCTCTCCATAACCCCTCATATTCCACTGGGGGTTTGAGACTACAATATCAAATTTCTTAAAAGTCCCATTTTCTTTAAAAGCTGGATTTAACAAAGAATTAGATTTTTCTAACTTAAAATCTATTACACCGTTAAGCATAAGATTTATCTTTGAAATAAAGTATTGTTCATCCTTAAATTCTTCGCCGTATAGATGTATGTTTATGTTGGCGTTTTTTGCATATTTATCCGCTACTATCAAAAATTCTCCATAACTTGAAGACGGATCATATATGCTATCTCCAGATTTTGGCTCTAAGATGTTGAGTATTAGAGTAATAATTTCTTTGGGAGTATATATTCCTCCTTGCTTTGCTTTTCTGAGAGAATATTCAACGATTATATAATCGATAAGTTTAGGGAAGTCAATCTTGGTTGCATCAATGCCACTAATTTCTTCAAATAAATATCTGATTTTTCTCGAACCTTCAATTCTTTCAGATGATATAAAAGATGATATAATCGAATCTAATCCTTCAAATATATCCTTCAAATCAGGATTTCTTCTAGCTAACTCTTTCATTGCAGCAGACAATTTTTCTGGCAATCTTTCAGTCTCTTTTCTTATGTTCTCCCATAAACAATCCTCTGGGATATCAATGTCGTTGTGCCACTCTTTCTTTTGGGCTTCTCTTTTAGCTTCTTCCTCACTCAACCCTAATTTTATAAATTCATTATAAGCCTTTTCAAATTCAAGCCTCCAAGTATCATTTATTTTCTTAAACATCAATAAGCCCAACACTATCTTGTAGTCTATCTTTTCAATCTCAATCCACTTTTTTAGCAGTTCTTGTATCACTTTATACCACCCTCAAAGAGTTCATATATTTTTGTCTCAATTTTTCTTAGCTCTTCGTCCAAATTTTTCAAATCATCCAATTCTTGTAATACATCAATTTCTTCTTCCTCTTCTTCAGGAAATACATAAAGTGAAACATTCAAATTGTAATCATTTTCTTTAATCTTATCCAAAGAAACCACTCTTGAAATTCCATCAACCTCTCCAAAGCTTTTGTAAACACTAACTATTTTGTCTATATTCTTCTTACTCAAGATGTTTAGCTTTCTAACCTCTGGGTGTTTTTCATACTCTTGACTAGCGTTAATAAACAAAACCTTACCTCTTCTCTCAGGCGCTTTATTCTTGTTGAATATTATTATAGCTCCTGGCGCTCCAGTATTATAGAACAACTTTTCCGGCAATAGAATTACAGCCTCAATTAAGTCTCCTTCAACAATTCTTGCTCTTATAGCCTTTTCTTTCCCTCCTCTAAACAAGCAACCATTATCAATAACTATTGCTGCCTTTCCATTCTCTTTAGTCGAAGCTAATAAATGCTGAATCCAAGCCCAGTCAGCAGATTGTCTCGGCGGAAAACCATACTTAAACCTTTCTCTCCAAAATTCTCCTTTTCTCAAAGTTTCCTCTCCATAACCATCTTGGTTCCATGGGGGATTAGTCAGGCAAACATCAAATTTCTTTATGAATCCATTTTCTTTAAACCTTGGATAAAGCAAAGTATCTCCATTTTCCAAATGATAATCGTTAATTCCATGAAGAATCAAATTCATCTTACACAAAGCTAGAGTTAGGGGATTTGCTTCTTGTCCAAACAAAGAAAGACCTTTTGCATCTTTATATTTCTCTTCTACATACTTGTAAGCAATTATTAACATTCCTCCTGAACCACAAGCTGGATCATAAACGCTGTCATTTGGCTTAGGGTCTAAAATTTCAACCATCAGTCTAATAACCTCTCTTGGAGTATAGACTTCTCCTTCTTTCGCTTTTTGTGGAGCAAAATAACTTAACAACCATTCATAAGCATCTCCAAGAATATCTGGAGAAACTTCTTCTAATTTCTTCTCACTAAAAACTTCTATCAATTGTCTTAGGATTTCCTTATTTTCTGGATTAGAAGCAAATTGCATGAAGTCTAGTCTCTCAAATATATCCTTCAAATCAGGATTTCTTCTTGCTAACTCTTTCATTGCAGCAGACAATTTTTCTGGCAATCTTTCAGTCTCTTTTCTTATATTCTCCCATAAACACTCTTCAGGAATATCAAAACCTTCATGCCATTCAGGTTTCTTAGCTTCTTCTTTAGCCTCTTCTTCACTCAAACCTTCCTTCTTCAAAGCTTCAACAGTTTTTTTATATTCAAGCCCCCACTTATCGCTCAACCTTTTCAAAAACAATAGAACCAAAATAAAGTCATAACTAACTCTTGTTCTTATGATATCTGCTGCTCTTTTAAGCGTTGAAATTAATTCATCTTTTGTTACGATTTGAGGTTTAATCAAAGGTTTTAACCTATAAAGAACTTTTCTAGAATCTTGAGGATGTGGCAATGTTTCTATTAAATCAAGCTTTTTCAATTCAACAATAACTTGATTTATGCTTTTTTCATCTCCGATTAAATCTAATGACTTTAGCACTTTTGCTGCTTCTTCGCTTTCAAATTCCCTTTGGTCAAACTTTTCCCAAAGCTTTAGATACTTCTCTGAAATCCATTTTTTCTCTTTAGCCATATAATAACTAGGAAAAACAAGTTTAAAAAGTTTACGCTTGTTAATTTTTCACTATTTCATCTACTCTAAGCCCTAAAAACCTCCCTTTATTTTTCACAGTAATTCCGAGCATCTTCATGCACTTTTCACTCAAAACCCATTGGTCAATATTACCAAACTTCTCTATTATGAAATCAACTTTTTCTTTAAGTCTTTCATCTATCTTTGGTTTGTCATCTTTCAATCGATCATACTCTTCAGAGACTTCAAAAGAAAATGGACCAAAAGCATAGATGTAATACTTATTATTCAACAGACTCTTCTTTACAATTCTTCTTTTTTTGGGGTCAAAATGGTCAATTAAAAACATTAGCTTCATAACTTGCAATTTCCCATAAAACGTTCCTCTTTCCTTTAGCTTGCCTATGAGATATCTAAGCACCATTCTATTAATGTTCATGCGATTCACCATATTTAAATTTCCTTCAATTCTTTAATAACTTTAAATATACGCTCTATAAGGTTTGATAAATTGTAATTTTCTATTTCTTCTCGAGCTATGTATTGACAAATCACTTTAACCTTTTATATCTTGAAACTCAAAAACTTTTCAACCACATAATAGATTTCTGTAAGTTTAG
>Ga0080004_1106028_pt1 | contig 15491 bp, 10 predicted proteins | sample WasSprMetagenome_FD_69207 | JGI IMG/M metagenome (GOLD analysis project Ga0080004, IMG submission 69207) | Sulfidic aquatic microbial communities from Washburn Spring, Yellowstone National Park, USA - WS (SPADES assembly) (version 2) | ecosystem: Environmental > Aquatic > Thermal springs > Hot... | reverse complement strand
CACAAACACGGGGATGAGCTTACACTACAACCAGGAATATACACAATAACACCAATCATACCAGACAACTACACACTCACAAGCATCATAGGAGCAAACCTAGGAAAAACACACCCACTCACAAAACAAACACAAATAATAATAAACCAAAACACAGAAATCAAACTAAAACTCAAAAGAAAAACAGAAACAACAGTTGATACAAGTGCAAAAGAAATAACAAAAGAAGCAATACTGCAGAAAATAGAAGCACTAATAAACAACGAATACAAAAAACACTATAACGATAACCCACCACTAAAAGAAAAAATCACACGACTGCAAGAAAAAGGCATCACAACAATCACACAAGAAACAATACAAGAAGGAAAAAGAACAGCAGAAACCCTGCTCATCCTAAGAACGAACGAAATCCTAATACTAGCACCATTCGCAAACACACTAAACACAACACTGCAAAACATAGCACAAACACTAAACACAGAAACAATCATAACAAAAATAAAATCATCAAGCGTGAGGTGCGTTACCATAACAGATTAAATACTATGTTACAGAATTCTTTGGTATGTCCTTCTCTGGTATATCTTTTAATATTGGTTTAGATTGACACCACAAAAATTATTCAAACCGAATTAGCCGACAACCTCACGAAAACCAACATGTTTATAAGTATGGTCATTCAATTAAATAAAGGGGGTCATTCATGTTAAGAATTACTAAATTAGGCATCACAAAAATTCAAGCATCTATTATTGCTCTCATAGTTATAATAGCTGTTGTAGGTGTTGCTCTGTATATGAGTATGCAACCAACACCAACGCTAACCTCTACTACAACGCTTACTACTACTCCAAGTCCTACTCCTACTCTGACCTCGAGCCCTACTCCTAAAAAGTTTAGGGCAATATCATATGAGTGGGTTATGAGTTTGTGGAAAAATTATACAAAGATTGCTCCCATGACTCCTAAAGGACCTAATGGAGAAAAACCATCAATACTATCAAATCTTACAGCAAATGAAATTGAAAATGCGAAGAAGTTACAGTGGAAGGATGTATATTACTTTATAGCGACACCAGATCCTACTGAATTGCTCAATATGATAGGAATGAATGATGTTCTTAAGCAATTTGGTGTAGAAGTAAAGCATTTAGATGCATGGAGTATAAGTGAACAGATCGGTCAAATAGAGGGTATGATACCAAAAGCAAATACTGTAAGTTTTGTGGCTATGGAGGCATATGAAGCTGTTAGTGTAGGTCCTTCATGTGTAAGGCTTGCTGATGCAGGTGTGCCACAAGTAGCTGTATGGACAACACCACAAGGAATGTATAATAATCCTAATTATATAGGTCTTGTTGATGCTGATGGTTATGCTCAGGGAGCTTTATCTGCTGAAATGCTTGCTTACATGTTAAATTATACAGGGAACATACTAATCGTTAAATTTGGTTTGGTACAATGGACAAATGTTATGCGTTACCAAGGTGCTGTAGACACCTTTAAGAAGTACCCTGGTATTAAAATTGTAGATGAAGTAGCATTTACCGATGTTACGCAGGTAAGAGATTTAGTATTAGCTGCACTTCAGGCACACCCAGAAATCAATGGAATTTGGGCTACATGGATGATCGGACCTGCTACAGGAGCTGCAGAAGCAGTTATAGCTTTAGGGAGGCAAAAAAATATTGTAATAACAGCACCAGATCTCGGTGGATTAGAAGGTGCAAAAGATATTGCTGATCCCAATAATCCAATAAAGGGAGCTGCAGAAGCAGATTTAATTACTATGGGTCGATACATGAGTATAGCAGGCATTAAATGGTTATTAGGAGAAAAAGAGATTCATAATGGTTACTGGGTTGCACCAGTTTATCCAATTACAAGATCTAATCTAAAAGAAATGTGGTATATAACAGGAAACAATAGATATTTTGGTGACCTTCCACAGGATATACTTAAGCTACTTGAAGAGCCTTGGCCAAGTTAAAAAAATAATTTATTTTTTATTTTATTAAATTAAGCCTACTCTTCTTCCCATAAATGACGTACTATATCCTCTTTACTAATACCTGCCTTTGTTTCGAATTCATAAACTATTTTTCCATGTTTAAGAAGTGCTATTCGGTCACATATCCTTAATGCATCATCTAGTGTATGTGTGACATATATTGCTGAAGCCTGTGTTTTGCTTATATACTCTTTTAAATGAGAGAAAACCTCTCTTCTACCTCTTTCCGACAAAGCTGTTGTAGACTCATCAAGTAAGAGTATTTTTGGTCTAAGGCTAAATGCTCTAAGTACGGCTAATATTTGTCTTTCTCCTCCTGATATTGTTGCGGCATTTCTATCAACTTCAAATTTATAGCCAAATTTATAAAGAAATTCCTTGCTTTCTCTTTCAATTTTATTCCAATCAACAAACTTTATTAAACCACCAAGATATGATTTAACCGGGTAATGCCCTAGGAAGAAGTTTTCTTCAACAGTTAAGGTAGGAACTAATGCTAATTCTTGTTCCTGATGAACCATGTATATGCCCATATGTATAGCATCTTGAGGGCTTTTAAACACAACTTTTTTACCAAGCACATAGAGGTCTCCACTTGTTGGCTGATAAATACCAATAACAATTTTGAGAAATGTAGTTTTTCCTGCACCGTTATCTCCCACTAAACCCAAGATTTCTCCTTTTCTCAATTCAAGGTTGACACCTCGAAGAGCCCAAATAGCCCCAAATCGCTTAGTTATGTTAACAGCCTTGAGTACTACATCACCTGACAATATTACCACCTTAAATGTAGCTCTCTAAAGCTTTGTACTATCACCATATTAATAAAGATTAATAAAGTTTTTAAGCATTTCCGAATACAGTATTTGAGGGAATACACATGAATGTATTTTTAAAGAATTACCAGTTTTGTACGGATGATGGCTTTATTCCAATCTATGGGGCTGCAGTACATTATTGGAGGTTAGAAAGAGAAAAATGGAGTGAAATTTTAGATAAGGTAAAAGGAATGGGGTTTACGGCTATTGAGACATATATTCCTTGGGAAATTCATGAATTAGAAGATGGCAGATTTGATTTTGGAAGCCTTGATCCGAAAAAAGATATTGATACATTTTTAAAACTATGTGAAGAAAAAGGTTTTAAAGTAATAGTTAGGCCAGGTCCTCAAATAAATAGTGAATTACCTTACTTTGGCTATCCAAAACGTGTATTAGATAATCCAAAATACCATATGAAAACATCCTATAGCACTAAAGCAATATTGAATCAGGCTAGTAGACCAGTACCTGCATTAAACTATGCAAATGAGGATTTATATAAAGAATTTGCTAAATGGTATGATGCTATATGCTCTATTCTCAAGAAGCATTTAACACCTAAGGGTTGCATAATAGCTGTTCAAGTAGATAATGAAATGAATTTCTTTTTCCATGTAACTCCTTATCTTGTTGATTATAGCGAATTCGCAATAGAACTTTATCGAGAATTCTTGAGAGAAAAGTACGGTAACGATATAAATAAGTTGAATAAGTATTATGGGACAAACTATAAGGGATTTGATGAAGTAAAACCTCCAACTAAATTCAATGCAAAAACTGTGAGGGAGCTTAGATATTATTTAGATTGGATCGAATTTAGAGAACATTACTTGATTAAGACCATGACAAAACTAGCTAAAATGTTAAAAGAAAGGCTTGGCAATAATGTGTTGCTATTTCACAATTATCCCCATCCTTTAAGTCCAGGAATAGCAAAAGGTGTTACTACAACTCCTTATAACTTAATTGCCTTAGAGAAAGAGTTAAATTTCGTAGGATTCGATATTTATTCACGTAAGGAACTATACGATCATGTTAAACTAGTAACATCGTATGTTGTAGGCAGTAGCCGAGTACCTTTCATACCAGAATTCATAGCTGGTGTATGGCCTTGGTATCTTAGACCTACAGCTCCACAAGATGAAGAATTTGTATCTAAAGCTGCTGTTATGCATGGTATTAAAGGATTTAGCAGGTATATGATTGTTGAGAGAGATAGATGGATGGGATCACCCATAGCTAGAGATGGTTATATAAGAGAGGATAGGTATCAAGTACACAAAAAATTCATTGAAACACTGAGAAAGTATGAGTTTGTGAAATTTGAGAAAAAACGTGAAGTACTGATTCTAATGGATAGGGAGTATGATAGGTTGGAGGCAGCTACAGCTCTAATTTCATTTCCAGGTGATTTCCTAGAGCCATTACTTGGCTTTTCAGAATATCCTAATGCATTATATGTTAGTGACGATACTTTTGGTTTTGAAGAAACTGTTCAAATGGTTAAGTCGCTATGGTTTGAAAAATACTATAAGGTGTTAACTGATCTAGAATACACATTTGATATAAGTGATTCTGAATTGGATATCGCAAGAATGAAGCAATATAAAGCCGTTTGTATACCTTCATTCGAGTTCATGACTCAAAAACTTCAGGATAAGATATATGAGGTAGCTAAAGATGGCGGTATTGTTGTGTTAGGACCTAAAATACCAAAGCTAAATGAATACTTCGAAGAGTATAAGGTAATTGAAGATGCTATTTCATCATCTCAAAAAGTTGATATAATTCATGATGGTAGAACTATTGCTATAGAGTATAAATTAAGCAAAGGTGCAATAGCATTGGTAAGAAATTTAAATGATATGCCTTATGTTTTAGAATCGTTGTTTAGACTTTATAACATACATAAAATAGAGAAAGCCCCAGTAGCAATAGATGCCGTACTGCATATAAATAGAGAGAAGCCAGACGAGGCTCTGCTCTTTGTTGCTAACCCCACATCACAGTACGTGAAAGCTACAATAACCCTGCCTTATGATGTTAAAGAAGTTGTAGAAGTTTGGTCTGAAAAAAAGCTTTCTGAAGTAAGGTATGAGCTTGTTGATGAACTTCCCCCATATAATATTAAAACCTACTTATTGTTAAAGAGGTGATTTAGATGCTAGACCTACATGTACAAATGGTTGATATAAATATTAATCACTGGGGTTATCTACAATCAAAATTAGTGAGATCAGGAAGAGAGAAAGAAAGAATTATAATAATTCATGAAAAGGGTAAGATATTAAAGTTTATACATAGTCATGGTAAATCTATTAGAAGAATAATAGATAAAATAACTGATCCATTTAAGGATGCTGAGAATGTATATGAAGCTAATAAAGATTTAATAGAATACGTGATTATAGTAGATAGAGATGCTGTAAATGAATACTTTGCTGAAGTGCAAGAATCTTGGAATCCTAATGAAAGTATTGTAGAGTATACCATAAGAATGCGAAGATTGCTGAATAAGTATTATGAGAAAGGCGTTATAGTAACTTACCCAAGTAAACCAACGGATTACCTGGGGTGGGTACCAACAATAAAAATCAATTATGATGCTATAGTAGAATTTGTAAATACCTATATATTGCCTAATAGTCTTGTAGCATTGTTTATATTTGCAAATCAAAAACTTAAAGCAAGCCTTATACTAGGCTTTAACAAGAATTTGAGAATAGATCTTATTACAAGTACAGATATCTTAAGGCCGTTAAAAATAGAAGAACATGATTGGAAGCAAGGCTATAAGGATTTAATCACTATAATAGAAAGTAAAATAGGTAAGAAATGTTCAATAGGGATATTCATTGAAGAAGAAATTCTTGATAACATTATACAAAAAGGTGGCATAGAGTTTCAGAGAGTAATTGATGCATTGAAGCAGGATAAACTTCTGCTTTACCCTATCACAGATAAACTCAGAACAATACTCTCCAATTTTACATAAAATTATAATAAAGAGCTGAATAAATATGGACTTTTTAAATGTAACTATAAAACGTAACCCAAAGCTAATTAAAGCCGCCGTAAAATTGCATCAAGAAGGAATCATATCTCCAAACACCATTGTAATAGATCTTGATGTAGTTAAAGCTAATGCCCGTATTATAAAAGAGACGGCAGACAAATATAAAATAACAAATTACTTCATGACAAAACAGTTTGGGCGAAATCCAATAATAAGTAGAGTTCTTGCTGATTTAGGGATGAAGGCTGTTGCAGTAGATATAGAAGATATTAAATGTTTAAAGAAGCACAATATTCCAATAGGTCATGTGGGGCATCTTTCCCAAATTCCTACAAATGAAATAAGATTTGTTTTAGAAAAAGTTCAGCCAGAGGTGATAACAGTATTTACAGTAGAAAAAGCAAAACAAATATCTAAAGTTGCTGAGAAACTCGGAATTGTACAGAAACTTCTCATAAGACCTGTGGATAAGGGAGATTTCTTCTATCCTAACCAAGAAGGAGGTATACCAGAGGAGTATGTTATTGAGGCTGTAAAAACTATAAATAGCTTACCTAATGTAAAGGTTGTTGGCGTGACATCATTTCCATGTTTTCGATTTAACTTCTATACTAGAAGAGAAGAACCCGCACCAAATCTATTTACAATTCTTAGAGTAGCTTCTCGCTTAGAAAAAGAATTAGAAGTGCAAATTGAGCAAATTAATGCACCTGCGGATAACTCAGCTAAGCAAATAGAGATTTTAGCTAGTTACGGTGTAACTCATGCAGAACCTGGTCATGGTTTTACGGGCACCACTCCTTGGCATGCATTCGAAGATTTACCAGAAATTCCAGCTTGGGCATATGTTACAGAGGTATCACACATACTTAATGATATACCGTATGTTTTTGGAGGAAACTTTATGTCTGCCGATATGTGTGTTGGTATATGGGACTATTTCTATCATCACTTCATGACTTCAGCACTTGTAGGAGACAATCCAGATACAATTTTTGAGAGAAGAGCTTTAGCGCGTATAATAACTGGATATTTTGACTATTACATTCCACTACATGTACCTAAAGATGCGAGGATAAAAATTGGTGATACAGTAATATTTGCACTACGCCCTCAAGTCTTTGCTTCTAGAGCATATGTTGCAGTAGTTAATGGTGTTCAAAATAATAAACCAAAACTTGAAGGAATTTTTGATCGTTGTGGAAATAGAGTAAATTAAGGGTGAGTATGTTGGGATTGACTCATGAAATAAAAAATACCCTCTTTACAATTGAGGGTTCTATACTAATAATTGCTATAATTTTATCATTCGTACTATTCTCTTCATTATCATCAAGTTATGCAACTGCATCTAATCTTATAATACTTCTTGAACTAACAGCGATTCTTGGCATTTTATCTCACGCAGTATTAGTTGTATTGATTGCTGGTGAAATAGATATTTCACTAACAAATCAAATGGAATGGGCAGCAACAATAACAGCTATCATGAGTATCGCTTATAAAGACACCCTACTTATCTTAGTAGTGTCCTTCATAGGTACAATAATTATTGGGTGTATCAACGGATTTTTTGTATCAAGAGTTGGAATACCATCCTTCTTAGTAACATTAGCTACAGGTACTGCTTTATTAGGACCTACGCTCATACTCACTAAATACTCCTCTATACCATTAATGGATTATACAATAGTAAATATATTTTACGGCATTAAGATACTTGGCTTTTCAATATCTTTCTACTGGTTTTTAGGAATTTCGATAATTATAGGAATTATGCTTAAATACACTGTACTGGGTCGAGAAATATATGCTGTTGGTGGAGATGCTAGATCAGCATTTTATACAGGAATTAATGTACGAAAAGTAAAGTTTATAATATTTGTAATAGCTAGCATACTCGCCTGGTTTGCTGGAAACATAATGGCCTGTAGATCACTATCTGCTAGGGCATATATGGCTTCAGGATATTTGATGCAAGCTATAGCTGCACCTATCTTAGCAGGCGCTTCTCTTTTAGGTGGCACAGGAAGTGTTGTTAGAACAAGTATAGCAGCATTTCTATTAAATGCAGTAATAATGGGTGTATACATATTGGGTCTAGAACCTGCACTCTATACAATGTTTATGGGAGTATTACTGCTAGTTATCTTAGCAGTTAGAGGTATAAAGTTACCACCACAACTATTAAAAATTTTTAGCAGATTTAGATACAGAACTTATGGAAAAGATCGTTTAAGAGCAGAAACTTCAGAGGCGTGAAAGTATTTTCTTCCATGCATGTCTACTCCACATAGATTTTACTGCACCTTTCAGCACCAATAAAATCTCCATACATGGAAAATCAAATACATAATGGTTGACGAATATATGATAGCAGGTAAAGAAATGGTCAGAGAAGAACTCATATGCGTAAGCGAGTAAGAAAAAATTGCTCAAGCAGTAACATATGTGCATTTCGATGGAAACATAACATTTGCTAAAACTTAAAGCATTGAACATCTTAAATTAAAATAACTTTTCTCCTTTTTAAGGTCTTATATAATTTATTTGTGAATGACAATGATGGTTTTGAAGGGCATACGATTACCAGTATTAAAGAGGAAAGCACATGCGCCTACTGCTAAGGTTACTTTCCGCTTAATGCCCTTAATTGCTGTCGTGCGTGGGAATGTTATTGATAAGTATAATGTTGGGCAGGCGAGCGTGCTTATTGTGGATGAGGGTGGGAGGGGGAGGTATATTATTAGTGAGCCTGAAATGGGTGAGGATGAGCAAAATATCTATTCGCTTTTGATGGAGTATTTGTATTATAGTTTGAAGCCTGCTGTTGCTGTTGATGATCCTGGTAGGTATGTTGAGAAGTATATTTGGGATGCTGCTGGTGATTTGGGTATTGTTGATGCTGTTTCACGTTCTTTTCAAAAGTATAAGTATTATATTAGTAGGGATGCTTTTGGTTATGGTCTCATAAACGTCCCAATGAATGATCCTTATGTTGAGGAGATTTCATGTGAGGGTTATGATAAGCCTGTTGCTGTTATTCACAGGAAGTATACTGAGTATGATTGGTTGGATACGAATATTAAGTTTGGTAGTGAGGATGTGCTGCGAAGTTTTGTTCAGCGTCTTGCGCAGCGTTGTGGGAAGAGTGTTACTGTTGCGGTACCTTTCACGGATGCTATGACGAAGGAGGGGCATCGTATTGCGGTAACTTTTAGTGGTGAGGTTAGTTTGCCTGGTTCTAGTTTTGATATTCGTCGTTTTCCTGAGGAGCCTTTCACGATTGGTCATATTGTGAAGTTTGGGACTATGAGTCCGCTCATGGCGGCTTATTATTGGTTGCTTGTTGAGAATAAGGGTTTTGTGATGATTATTGGGCCGATGGGTTCTGGTAAGACTAGTATGATTAATTCCCTTGCAACTATGATCTCACCAACGATGAAGATATGCACGATTGAGGATACGCCTGAATTGAGGCTCCCCCATGTTCATTGGGAGCGTTTGAAGGCTAGACATACGTACAGTATTACTGAGACAAAGTTTGATGTTAGTTTAATGGATCTCACAAAGCTGTCCATGAGGTTTAGACCAGATTATATTATTGTTGGTGAGGTTCGTGGTGAGGAGATCAGGGCTTTAGTTCAAGCGGCGGCAACTGGACATGGATGCATAACATCGTTTCATGCTGAAAGCCCTGAAGCGGCAATCGTGAGGATGCAGTCACCTCCAATGGATGTTGCACTAGGAGGAGTCATGCTTGTTTGGAACTTCCTTCTAATGAATCGTGTCCGCAGGGAGGATGGAAGAATTGTAAGGAGGGCTTTAGTTAGTAAGGAGCTGGTACCAAGTGTTAATGAAATAAGGTTAAGCACAGTTTTTGAGTGGGATGCTCGTACGGACACTTTCATGCCAGATGAGCCTTATGAAGTTGTTAGGAAGAGTTATCGTTTAAAGGAGATTTCGAGACTTACGGGTTGGTCGGAGGATGATATTGCGGGGGAGCTTGAAGAGCGCTCAGCATTCATAAAGAAGGCTGTTGAAGATGGTAAGATTGCATTTGGTGAGTTTTCAACAGTTATTGGGGAATTTTATAGTAAAAGGATACTTGGTGATAGGTGATGCGCTTTCGTATTCTTTTATTGGTCAATTTGGCGTTCTTTATATTTTGGGGTTTTGTGGGTGTTGTGTATATTATACTGGGTATTGTGAGGTCAGTCTTTGCGCCAATAGTTGGTTATGTGTTCTTAGGATTGAGTGTTGGGGGTATTATGAATTTTATCTATTATTATAAATCCAGTTTGGTTGAGAAGCCATTAGTTAAGAAGGCAGTTGTGCGTGTGCGTCCCATCTCAGAAGAATATGCGATCAAGTTCATTTCGAAAAATAAGAGGTTGCAGGTGTTTGCAAAGAAATACAGTATGGGGATGGCTGAAGATTTCCTAAAGGCGGGTATTATAGGAAGTCCGTACATTTATGTGAGCAAATATCTCTTCTTCACATTCATAAGCATGTTCATCACGTTACCAATCGCAATAATACTCGCAATCCTAATACATCCAGTATTCCTCTCACTCGTCAGCATACCAGCGATCCTATTTTACATTCCAAGAATGAGGATAAAGAATGAGACTGGAAACAGGCGTAGAGAAATTGAGGATGAGATACCATTCTTCACAATATACGCAAGTATAATGCAGAGTGTTGGTCTCAGCTTATACAATAGTTTCGTCAGCATAATCAACAAAAACATTTTCAAAAGACTTGAACACGAAGCACTGCTCATAAAGAGGAACGTTGAATTCTTCTACAGAGACCAAGTCACAGCCCTAGAAGAAATAGCGAGAACACACCCGAATGAAAAATTCAAAACACTACTACTAGGTTATACTAGTGAGTGGCGAGCGGGCGGTGATGTTTCAGCATACTTGGATGCAAAAGCGGATGATCTCCTACACGAAATGCGCTTCAGATATCAGCATTACGCAAACTTTGCAACTGACATAGGAGAGTTTGTCATAAGTCTCTTCTTCGTCCTGCCACTACTAATACTCACATCAGCATTCATATATCCAAGCGCAAGCATAACAACACTAAGCATTGTTGTAGCAGTCGTTCAGCCACTGCTCGTCGTAGCGTCATACATGATAATAAATGCATCACAGCCAAAAAATTATGATATGATAGAAGGTAACATAATATTCGCCATAATCTCTGGCATCATAGGCTTACTCACAGCATTCCTCGCATACGGCTCATCATGGCTCGCATTCGCATCAGGAGTCATAGCCTCATCAGTAGTATACGGAACGGGCATCATGATACAGAAAAAAGAAATTGATATGACTGAAAAAGCCCTCCCACAATTCTTGAGAGATATAACAGAATACAGAAAAATGGGGTATGATTTAGCAAGGGCAATCATGAAAATAGCGGGAGAAAACACGTACAACACAATATTCGACGCATACATAAAAGGAATAGCAAAACAGCTCGAACTGGGACTACCATTAAAAGAAGTAAAAATGCCCACAAGATCATGGATAACAAGAATCTCAATGTTCCTACTAGCAGAGATCGTAGAATCGGGCGGAGGCTCAATCTCAGCACTAGAAGCACTCACAAACTTCACAAACCAAGTATACATAATAAAAAAAGAAACAAAATCCTCAATGAGACTCTACGAAGCCCTCGCAGTATTCACACCAATAGGATTATCGTTCGCAATCAGCCTCATGTCATCACTCATGAGCGCATTCACAACAATCACATCAACAGCAACACAAATCGGAATACTCAGCGAACTCTCGCATATCCCACAATCACTCATAGACATTTCAAACATGATGGTCATCACAAGCTCAGTCTTCCTAGCAATACTCACAGCAAAAACAATAGACTTCACAGCAAAAAACACAATAAAAATCGCAATACTCACATCAACAGCAATCATCTCAATCTTCACAATGAACACCCTAATACCACAACTCTTCAAAAACATACTAACATTCACACCATGAACTATCCTAATAACATTACTAGACAACATATTATATAATGTCATCATCTGTAATAAGAAATTGTATGCTTTTTACTTTCAATCCAAATTATATCACAAGTAATATTAAGTTCCATTATAAAGTTTGTAACCGAATGACGACACTATGAACGATACTTTACTCCAGTTAATTGGGCAAAATACAATTGTGAGTGGAAAATTAAGTCATGATTAGGTTGTTACTCGTTAATCTAGTATTGATTCTTTTATGCTCTCTATAATCTCTTCGTAATTTAAATCGTGGAGTAGCTTTAAAAACTTTTGCATTGATAATCTGTAATAGTTCTCAATCAAATCAACAAATTCCTGCTTACATTCACGATAGCCAGAATGAACAATAACTCCCCTTATGCTTCGCAAATCATTTATATTCTTACTTATTTTCAGCCTTTCATCTTTATTTGAGCCTATGAAATGTGAAATATAGAGGTCTAACCTATTACTGTTATTAAAGAGAACCTCAAGCGCTATCGCTAAATCCAATAATCTATCCAAAACATCTTGCTCTGTATAAGAGCGATTGAACCACCTCAAAGAGAACTTTATGTTATTTGAAAATTGGTCTTTTACTTTCTTGAATTGGCCCCAGAAAGAGAGGAAAGATTCGAGATCTTTTCGTTCGAATACATATTTAGGGTAGCGTGTAAATCTATACCTATGTAGAGTTAACATCCCCCATGAGATTACCCAAATTTTTGGATAAGATAATATGGTATTAAAACCAGTAACACCAGATTTAAAAAGTCTCAATGCTGTTACGAAGTCTTCAATGTATGATGATTGGACAGGAGGTATATTTCTGTTAGAAGTTTTTATTACTCTTTCAATGCAATAAACGTTTTCAATGATTCCCCCGTATGGGGTAAAAACAAAACCTGGAAAATAACCAAAGCTAATTAGAATCTTCATCTCCTGCTCGTTAAGCTTACGTACTTTGTACTCATCAACTGAAAATTCATCTAAATCTTTTAAATCAAAATTTTCTAGTGGTGAAACAAGGACAAACTCTCTTTCAGGAGAATAAACAAAGCTTATCATTTCCTCGTATATTTTTTCAAACTTTTCCTCATTAAAATCATAACCATATTCTTCAAGGTACTTAGTTACCATTACATTTAATATCTCAGCTATTAAAAATGGCTCATAATTTGGATTTTGCGTGGGTTTTCCATTTTTATCTACGATTTTCATTTCAAGGCGTTCAGGAAAGTCTTCTTTAAGCATTAAATCAAGACATTTCTTTACAGCTGGTAATTTCATTAATTCATTTTCAAATTCAAATAAATGTGGATAAATGTTTTTCTGTTCTAGTACTAAATGCCAAGACCGATTAAGAAGATCAATCTTTGGGGCATAACTATAATAAGTTTGAACCTTCCCATATTTCTGGATAATTTCTAATATAGATCTTATGCAATCTCTGAATACAATCTTAATTTCATCGCCTCCCATATTTCACCATCAGTAAATTCTCCTATTTAAAAATGTTCTAGAACTCAAACACTTACAATGTCACCATTCAGTTCAAACTCTAAAACGTAGGAACTTAATATTACTTACGACATAATTTGGATCAAAAGATGCACTATTTCTTATACAAATGACGACATTATGTACCTTTTAATTCCAGAGGATAAGTTAAATGAGAAATTGAAGGGAGGAATGAGTTAAAGAATCTCCAGATTCGATCCCAGATAGCTGAGAAATTTCAGGTCTCAGAAAATTTTATGAGAAAGAAACTTGAGTTTGAAAAAGCTAAAAGAGATAAGATAAAAAATATTTAAATATTGGCAAACATGAGATTAGAGATCTAGAGATGTTATGAGTATGTATGACCAATCTGCGCAAAGGTGGCTTCGGGAAAAATTAGACTACGAGCTATGGCTTCTTGATTTCCTTTCAAGCACAGAAGAAATACTTATTGGTGGTACCAATATCTCTACAATTACTATTATAAACAGGCAATATGCTCATGTTGATCTCGGGCTTACCGATATAGTAGGATCAGGAAAAGCGATAGAGGTAATGAATAAAATAATGCCGTTAACTTTTACTGCATCCTATAAAATCCTTGATATGATTTTCGAATGGATTCTTGAAGAAAACTATACTGCTGGAAATATAAAAGATAAGAAACCACCCTCGAAATGGAGCTTCTCAAAAAAAATTAACAAACTTCAAAAATTGCGACTTTTCTATCCACCTCTTATGCAATCTGAGCCGTACATTAAGGATTACTTATTGGCACTTTATGATAAATTATTGAAATTTCGAAATGAGATTGTTCATAGAAACAAATTTTCTGTTTTAGATGATAAACTTAAAGTAACTGCAAAGGGGCAAACACTAGAACTTGATAGAAGTGAGCTTGGTGCTTTCATAAGAGTTGTTGTAGCCGTGGCAAAACTTCTTGTTGGAGATTTTAAATGGGGACGCTACATTGATCGGTTACTGAAGTATCATCTTGATAGAATTCAGAAACTTCATGGTTTGAATGAATTCAAACAAGCAAAGCCTCTTATTGTAAATGTGATATTAAAAGTTCCAATGGAGAATGGAGTTTTTCCTGCAGACCTTAAATTTGTACAGCAACAGATAAGCCGAATCTATCCTAATGCTGACGTCCACTTTAACCTAAAAATTATAGGTCTAGAGAATGATAAACCCTGTATCTGCTGGTACTTGCCAAGGGACGCTGTGCCAGAAGAGAATCTGCTAGAGCTCCGAGCAGATAGTCTGAAAGAGTATCGCATATCACCTTCAGAATAAGAGGAAATGAACGTTTTCTTTATTCACAATAAAATTCTATTCCTTGTAAATTCTATAAAAATGCTTAACCTATTCCAGAATCTCAATTAAAGAATAATCCTTAGCCTAATGCAAGTATCAAAACGTAGAGAGAAGAATCTCTTTTATTTTTCCTCTTGATAATCATTTGTCCGATGTAAACTAGAGTAAGAAATCATAGGTTTTACGATAGATTATGAGACCGCTAAAGAGAGGTTCAGCAGAATAAGGCATGGTATCGTTATTCAGTTGCAAACTTTAAATGGAACTTGTAATATTACTTGACATAATTGATTAAAAGTAAAAATTCAAAATCTTATAGGTATGCTATAAATCTTTCAGAAAATGTGCTTTTTAAGATGTGTCGTTCCTTAAATATGTTTTTGTTATAATATTATTGATGTAAAATGAAGTGCCCTGTGTGTATGAGTGAGAGGCAGGTGAGGACGAGTGAGGGTAGTTTGGTGTGTGCTGAGTGTGGTTATGTTTTTGGTTATGAAGTGAGTGATGCGGAGATAAGGGCTTTTTCGTCGGATGAGTATTATGCTAAGATTGATCATGGGCCAGCTGTGCAGGTTGGTTCTTTCATCACGCAGAGGACTGAAATAGCTGGTCGTTCAAGAGTGCGTCTTGTTCATAAATGGCAGTTGCCGTATGAGAGAAGGATTAATGCTGTGTTTTATGCGGCAAAAACTTATGCGTCGAGATTGGGGCTTCCAGAGTTTGTTGTTGATGAGACGATGCATGTTTTTAAGAGAATTTTGAAATTGAATGGGAGGGTTTTTAGGGATGGGT
>Ga0080004_1113549_pt1 | contig 15492 bp, 12 predicted proteins | sample WasSprMetagenome_FD_69207 | JGI IMG/M metagenome (GOLD analysis project Ga0080004, IMG submission 69207) | Sulfidic aquatic microbial communities from Washburn Spring, Yellowstone National Park, USA - WS (SPADES assembly) (version 2) | ecosystem: Environmental > Aquatic > Thermal springs > Hot... | reverse complement strand
GTGGTGAAGGCGTGAACTACTTAGTGATTTATTAGGTAAAATCATGTCTGCTAACCCCTGGTACAGTAAGGTCAATGTCAGTGCTCTCGGAGACGATGCTAGGAGGCTTATCCTCGAGAGGGTTAAGCACAAACTCAGGTTCACTAAGACGCTTGAAGCCCTTGGAATCGCCAAGGGCTCACTCTACAACTACCTTCACGGGGTTAGGAGAGTGCCAGATAACATAGTCTACAAGGCTCTACAATACCTAGAGGAGGGGGAGTTCAACGAGATAGTTCAGGGCGTTGATAGACTCAGAGCTATTGGCATTATACGCGGGGACAACACAATAGACTACTCCCTAGTACTACAGGCTCCTCGCGTCTCTAACTGGCTTAGCAGTCGTGAAGCTTTTCTTCAACTGCACGGGTTACACTGTGTACGAGCTACACTCACTACCAATGAGCGAGAGAGACGATGAGGGGTTGAAAAAGCTGAATATAACGCTCTGCATGCCCCACTACTACCTAATACCCCCAGTCGAGGCCCGGCTCACATCAAATACCATCTTTGAGGAGACAGTGGTGGCGATCCACAACCCCTGCACCTACACGAGCGAGGAGGCTGTAGTCCCCTTGAACATCCTCACTTATGCACCAACTGCGAGGCTGTACATCTCTACTCGCATGGAGAGCGTGTATAATCTAACAGCATGGGGCTACGCTAACGGCTCAGTAGACTACTCTCTCGAAGGCCAGGTAGTAGATGAGAGCTGAAGCTATGACCCGGGGCTGAATAAAACCGTCTGCAATGTAAACTACACGCTCGGCATAGTAGTGGATAACGAGGCAGTACTCGAAGACTACACGGGCTCAACTAGGTTCACAGCGAGGAGTAGTGGGAGCTATAGAGAGCTCTGCATAGAAGATGGGTATTACAATGGGACGGGGCCCTATGCAAGTGCGTGCACAGACATAGTGGTGGAGGCAGACTACGCGAGGATGAGAACTCTACGCACGTAGTCTACACTACAGAGTACTACATCGCGGAAGCCACTGTAGCCACCTGGACTCGTGGATTGAGAATGCCGAGCATAGTGGAGGTCTTGGTGTACCTAGATGGATTCCAGGTGTTAACGAGATTCTTAGACACAGTGAGGCTCATAGCTGGGAGTAGAGTATTCTCCATGAACGAGTCTGGATTAGTGGAGAAACTAGTATTCAGCAACATCACTGAGACCAGGCTGCAGAACATCACAGTCTATATAAGCGACTACACGGGCTTCACAAGCGGCATTAAATCCCCGAGCAATGAGAAGCCGTTTGGAGGATTAATATTCAATAGAACACTGAGAATGGCCGAGATCATTGTTAAAGCAGAGCCCGTGGAGCCACAGGAGTGGGAGTGGGGATCAGTCAGAGACCTTGGAGTAAAAGTAGATGCCTCGATACAATACCACTACCCAGACCCATCCACGATAAACCCCGAGGAAGTCAAGAAGGCCATAACACCAAACCCCGCTGAGAGCCTACTCCAATACCTCGACTTAGCCTACATACACGACAAGCTAGTAAGCATAGTAGAGTCGAGCCCTATGAGCGAGTATAGAGACGCATACCTATGGCTCCTAGCAGCACAGATACCAATAGCAATGAAGAACTGTAGCCAGCACGAGTCAGCGAAGCCCCTGCTCGACGCACTATGCCAGGCCTGCGGAAGCGACTACGAGCGGGTCTGGATACTAGGCAATATAACAAGGTTCACACTAGAGGTAGCCACGGCCACGTTCCTGGTTGAATGGCCCTCACTCACGAATGAGACAATGGTTGAAACCCCAATTGTCTACGCCAACATCACTGGGTACCCCGGGCTCTGGCAACTATACAATGATACACTAGGGATCCACCTGGCAAAGCCAGTGGACGGCAAGTACCTGGTGTACTACGACCCCGTGGAGAACACAGCGTTCTGCGACTGGGAGAGGCTATTAGAAAAAGTGGAGCTACCAACACAGGCACTCAAGGGTCTCAGGAATCCCATTGAACCCAGAGCCGCTGGCCTATTAATCGGGTGGTTGGCAGTAGTGAACTCGAATAATGTATTCCACGGTGAAATCGTTTAAAGCAAGCCCGTTAATAACAAATGAAAAGGGAGATTGTTTGAATCGGGCTCGATCAACGGTACGGGGTTGAGCAAGTTTGTCTCTTAAGCCGCATGAGAATATCCGCGTTAATGTTGTTAACCTCATTATTCAATCTCTGAAAACTGTCCTTGAGAGCAGGTGCAGGGTTTCGCAGAGCTTGGATTGTTATGTCTTGAGGAGACTGCTGGAACAGCCTGAGGGCATCACAATACTATTGCCCCAGGAGGTGTATGTTGGTGGAGAGAGGTGGGCTATCGACACGTTGCTGGGCGACGTTGCGGTTATTGAATATAAGAGCAGTGAACGCGAATTCGAGGAGGCTGAGAAGTCGGCGCGGGGTAAGTATTGGAGTATTGTATCGAGGAGGAAATACTACATTGTCACCACATGGGAGAAGTGGAGGATATACAGGGTAACGAAGAATGACTTAGAGTTAGTGGTGGAAGGGAGTAGGGACAAGGCTAGAGAGGTTCTTGAGACACAGATCCTACCAGGCCTCGAGGCATTAAAGATACCTCCCCTACCCGAGAACATTGAAGCCCTCTACAAACTCGACCACGAGAAATACCTGGAGGATTTGAAGCATGCTTTCAGGTTGGTGAAAGATGACCAGAGGATAAAACCACTCTATGAGGCCTACAGGAGCTTAATACAGCTCTTGTACGGTGAGGCGGGTGAGGAGTTCTACGAGGATTTATTCATGAGACACACCTACATGCATATAGCTGTCATCGCTTCTCTAACCATATCGCTGGGTAGAACAGGGCTCCCCGAGGATGTCTGCAGTGGCTCACTAATAGGCGTGGAGGTTGCTCTCCCATACTTGAACTGGTGGAAGACAGCACTCTCGCATAAAGAAGCCAAGCCTTTGATCGAGAGAGTGCTTAAGGATATAGTGGGCCGGGCAACACTTGTAGACTGGTCCCTCGACACGGCTGAAGATGTTTTCAGGACACTCTATGAATTCCTCGTAGAGCCGCCTGTGAGAAGGCAGCTCGGCGAATACTATACACCCATATGGCTTGTTGAAATGATACTCAGCGAATTCGACTTATCCGGGAAAGTGGTTTTAGACCCCTTCTGCGGCTCGGGCACTTTCTTAATAAAGGCGTTTCACGAGAAGGTGAAAAGAGGGGAGGATCCTGAGAGAGCGCTGGCAGAAGTTGTAGGCTTCGACGTCAACCCTCTTGCAGTCGCCGTCGCCCGTGCTGAGCTGGTGCTAGCATATAAGAGGGCTTCGGGGAAAGAGCCTGAAAACCCGCCCCACGTATACCATGTGGATACATTTGCTACATGGTTTGGCGGGTATACTGCACCCGCAGTAGAGTTGGATGAGCTGGCGAGGAAAGCCAGGGAGTACTTGGGTGTGCTGATAAAATTTAGACAGGTAGACTTGGGTAGCACCTCCAATGTTCTCGCGGTACTTAGACTTATCGAGAAGAGCCTTACACTTGCAAACAGGTTTTCCTACAGTGAATGCAGGCTGGATGATAAGTGCTTGGAGGAGAAGATAGAACGCTATGTGAGCGAGAGCCTGAGAAATGGTGGGAATTCCTTCCTGCAACATTTCCTGGAGCACTTCAAGAAGAATAAGGTTGCTGGAACCATAGCAAAGCTGATAGTTAAGCATGGGGGAAACGATGTTTGGGCGGTTGTCTTCACTTCCATATACGCGCCAATCCTACTGCACGCGTTTAAACCAGATGTCATCGCAACAAATCCACCGTGGATACCAGTGACAGAGTACAAGGCCCCCTACTCCGAGAAGATTAGAAGCTACATGCTAGAGAGGATTAGAAGCCGTGTAGGCGATAAGGCGGCACAGGTTCTCGCTGGAGCCGACATAGCCTCAGCTGCCCTAGCCAAATCTATTGAGCTAGCCTCCAGCGGAGTAGGCTTTATAATGAATAGAGACCAGCTATTCAGCCACAGGTCCTCAGCTTCATCTGGCATAGTTGCAACATATTGTATATTAGAACAAACACTCAAGAATAGCGGCGTTGCACTCAAACTCTATGATTTTGACTTCGATGTCTTCCAGCATGGAATCCCTCCCGCGGTAGTGATTGTGAAGAAGGTGGGAAAATGAGTTGGAAGAGCGAGTTATATACAGTTAAACTAAAGGCATTAAGTGGTAGAGAGTATAGTAAGAAAATGAGCCTCGATGAAATCAAGGACTACTTGGAAGTCGCTGCATATGGGAAAACCTATGATGAATACGTTAAACCCGGGTTACTCTACTTCACCGAGGATCTAAACACTCTAGCAAGAGAACTAGGTGTCGACGGAATAGTGCCAAAGGGCTTATATATAATGGGCGTTTATGGCGGAGAGAAAAAGAAGGGGGAGGAAGAGTATGCTGGCCTCATAGTATTAGAGCACAGCGTTGAAGGCGCTACGTTTAAGTTTAGACTATATAATACAAAAGACACGCTCATCGTGCCTGTTAACTACCTAAAAAAGTACGGAGTAAAAGTATATAGGATGATCTACGTTGGGGAGATAAACCCGTTTAGGATCAATAGATGCCTCAACATTATTTTATCCGAGCAAGGGGAAGCCATGCTAAAGAAATTCCTGGAAGAAGCCCTCAAGCTGAATGAACGTAGCATTTCAGCTGAGACGCTTAATAAAGTGAGAAAACTGATCGGGGAGCTACGGCAATCCTCCATGGTGAAGCCGTTAAGCACAGATAGATACTATGTTGTGTATAGGTGTGATAGAGCTTTTACGGCATCCGTGCATATTCCTGCCGAAAACAGCATAGTCGAGTCGCATGTGTCTTATGTTGAGACTAGGGGCGAAGACGTGGCATATTATTATGCCTCAATACTTAATTACCTCGCATACACAGTGCTAAGGAGTGGAAGAACCTTTAACAGGCATCAATTCGCCAGACCTCTCCTAGCAATCTACATCGCTGGCCTGTCGTGGAATAGTATGGATGAGGAGACCAGGGGTAGAATTGTAGAGTTGTCTAAGGGGCTCCACGAGAAGGCTCCTGGTAAGGAGTATTCTAACCAGAGAATCGCCCTCCAAGAGGTGGCAGGGCTCCCCGAGTTCAAGGAGTTAGTTAAAGTAGTGGACTCGAAGGTCGATAGGTCGAAGCTGGAGGAAGCTCTCTCCCTGGTATCTGGTTTCAGTACTGGGAAGGGCGAAAAAGAACCCGAAGAATAGATGTTAACAGCGTAATGCCTACAGCAGGGATTTTTACACGTTACTATTTCTTCTACACCTTATCCTCACCTCTCATAGCCTAGCCTTCGGTAGATGGTTTGAGGGTAGGCGGCTCCCGGGTCGTAGTCTTTTAAACCCTGTTAATCTGGTGGGGCGGAGGCCTCTTGTTTGTTGAGCTACTGCCGCGCGTCGGCTCGCCTAGGCCCCCGGTAGGCGTGTTCGGCCCTGGCTTCACGCTGTGCATTGTTAACTCGGGTGATAGCCTGCGGGTCTTCCTAGAGTCCACTGTGAGCGCGGAGACCTTGTCGAAGTTCTATGGTGTCAGGAGGGCTGGCTACGAGGAGTTGCTTAAGGTGTTCGGTAGCGGGGCGTGGGCTGGTGAGGCCAGGCTTAAGCGGGAGTTCGACTTCTACCATACTGACGTTGTTGTATCCGACCTCCCCGGCCTCGTGAACTCCCTGGAGAGCAAAGGGGGCGTGTGCGTCTCCGCGTCACGGGATCCCGGGCTGAAGATGGTCTTCGCGTCCAAGGCCTCCTCGCTACTAAGCAAGGCCAGCAAGTACCACAACGAGTCCTTTAGACTACAGGGCAAGGAGTTGCAGAAGCGGATGGGGAAGATCCTCCTCGGCAGAATCCTGGTCTTGGCACCGAGTAAGAGCGAGCTGAAAATTATTGGGAAGCTCGTGGAGGCCTCCTGCAACGCCCCGTTGAAGTGGGAGAAGCGTAGAGTGAGAGAGCTGGACGACCTCGTGGAGTTGCTTAGACCCCCGCAGACAGGCTTCTGGTGGAGGCTCTTCGGGGAGAGGAACCTCATAGTGTTCACGGAGGATCTCCTACCCGAGATAGTCAAGCTCCCAGACCCCTCGCTACACAGGATAGGCTTCGCCCGAGGCTCGCCACTGCCAATGGTTATACCGGTTAGAAGCGGGGAGAAGACGTTTAGGATAGGCGTCTTGGAGGACGGGCGTGAGTTCAGGCTCTCCTTGGAGGATCTCTACAGGCACTGCTACGTGATAGGTCAGACGGGTTCTGGTAAGACGACTTTCATCAAGATGCTGGTGCACAGGCTGAGAGAGCTCGGGAATGCCGCCATAGTTGTCGTGGATCCCCACGGGGACATGGCGCTGGAGCTAGCCGAGGAGATACCTGAAGCCTTGTACCTGCACCCGATCAAGAGCCCCTTCGGCTTGAACCCGCTTGACCTGCCGAAACATGAGAGCCGGGACTTCGCTGTCACCATCGCGATCGATATCTTGATCGAGATGTTCAAGGAGGTGTTGAAGCTGATGGAGACGGCTGTAAACGTGAAGTACCTGTTGCAGGTGTTGCTTAGGGCCTTCTACTCTAAGACGGATTCACCTACTCTCGCAATGCTCTACAACGCTATACTAGGCCTCTACAAGGGGGAGCTGGATCTAGATGTAGACGAGGAGGAGTGGCAGAGGCAGCTAGAGGCCCTCCAGAGCATGCAGGACCAGACGTTTATCAGCGCGCTCTCCAGGCTGGAGGCCTATGCTCACGACAAGCTGTTGCTGAAGCTCACGAGCAGGACGACCATAGACTTCGAGAAGAAGCTTTCACCAGGCTCGACAACCATCTTCTCCCTCTCAAAAGCGGATCTAGGGGAGAGCCTAGCGAGGCTCATCGCCTCGACTATAGTTATGAAGCTGTGGTTCGAGGTCTTAGCCCGCGCCAGGCTGAGCAAGCCTAGAAGCCCCGTGTTCCTGGTCATAGACGAGTTCCAGTTCGTCGCGGATCTGCCGATCATCGACACTATCCTATCCGAGGCTAGGAAGTACGGTCTGCACCTAGTGATAGCCCACCAGCACACCAAGCAGATACCGGAGCAACTACTGCAGTCGGTTATGAGCAACTGTGCTGTCAAGGTAGCGTTCCAGGTGGGCGGGGGAGACATCAAGAAGCTCTCGGTTATGGACGCCTCGTTCGCGGACTCGCTCGAGAAGGCTTTAACGGGTTTAACCATTGGGAAGGCGGTCGTCAAGCTCACGGCGAGGCCTGGGGAACAACAGCCCCCGCCAGTTGTCGTGCAGATGGACTACGTCAAGCACGAGGTTAGGAGGGGAGACGTCTACACCAAGGCCTTCGACCCAGGCGAGCCCGGGAGCCAGGATCTAAAGTCTCTTCTAAACCCCGTGTTAAAGTACATTGAGCCTGCTAAACCACTCGAGTTCCACGCGCTCTACACGCTTAAGACCAGCGGGCCCCTGGCGCTGGCGGATCTAGCCACACGGCTCGGGGCCCGCAGAGAGGACGTTGAGGAAGTAGTGAACTCGCTGGCTGGGAGAGGCTTCGTGGAGGTCTACAGGGAAGGGAACAAGAAGATTGTGAAGTACGTTAAAGGGCTGTACAGGGGGCTGAGGAAGGTCGCTCCGAGCGAGGAGGGCTACATGCTCGCTAAGAAGGTCTTGCTCTACTACGCTAGGAGGGGGTATGTTGTCGCGCCTGTTAGACAGGACCCGGACCTCTCGTCGAGGCCCGACCTGGTGGCTGTGCCGGTGGACAAGTCTACTTGGAGGCCAGTCTACTCCAAGGCTGTCGCTGTAGAGGTCGAGAGTTGCAACGAGGTCGAGACACACCCCGAGCAGGTCTCGCACAACTGGGTCAAGGAGAGCGTCAGGGACTTCGCGGAAGTGCACACGTGGACGTGGGATACATGCTTCGAGAAGCTCAAGCTGGTCTACGGGAAGGCGGGAGTGGACGGGGCTAAGGTGAAGGTATTCAGCGCTAGGCGGACGCCTGGGAGACAGACGGGGGAGAAGACCGCGGGGACTGGGGGGATGGCTAGGCAGGCGCAGGCCCCGCCTGAGGAGGCAGGGGAAGCCCTGGTTGAAGAGTCATCAACAAGGCGGGGGAGTAGTGTGGAGACCGAGGAGGTAGCTGGGGAGGAGGGTGGCCCCTTAGTCGAGCATGTAGGCGGGAGTGAGGCGGGGGGTAAGCCTAGTGAGACAGCTAGCCAGCTACAGCAGGATCTGGCCCCAATACCCGGGGCCCAGGCCGCGGGAGGCGGAGGGCCCGCTGGCCCCTCCCAGCTGGAGAGGGTCTTTACGGCGAGCGATGGCAGGAGGTATAGGGCTGTGCTCGCTGGCGAGAGAGAGCTGAATATGTTCGACAAGGTGTGCAGAGAGGGGTCTGCTATCACTGTTGACCTAAAAGGTGGCGTAATCGAGTGCAAGCCACGTGGCTACACTATGAGGTTTAGAGTCAAGGCTTCTTCTCTGGAGGCCCTTGGGTAGCCGTCTTCTTTCCCTTGTGTTCTTGCGTGGTCTCTTTCTTCCATGCTTTCAGGAACTCGTTGCTGAGCACTAGGAATGTGTTTCTGCCGATCCTGTGTTGCTCTACTACCCCGTACCTTACCAGCTGGTTGATCCTATATTTTATATTGCTGATCGATGCTGTCGCCCCCTTGGATATAACGCACTCCACGACCTCTCTCCACGTGCTCCCATCCTCGCTGATGCACTCTACTATGACGCTGTAGTCAGGCCTCTTCTTCAAGAATATCAATACTGCCTTGTAGTCCAACCCCGGGTTCACCCCATATATTAGAGCAGTCCTTAAATAACCATCGACCAGGCAATCACAGTACCGTGATTGAGATGCGATTGGTCAATGACCCGTCAATAACTGGTCAATAACCCGACAATAACCTGTCAATGATCAGTCAATAACTGGGGTAGAACCGTGCCATAACGCTACCGTGGATAAATACTTCATTGGGCTATGAGTGGTCAATCAGCAATGGAATGATGGTGTCGGATTGTTTATTTATTGGTTGAACATTGTTGGCACACCAGCCGTTTCATCTCATTGCCTATTGCCGTCTGGTTTCAGGTGTCTTGGTTTACAGGTGTCTCGCCTGGGGTGGTCGCTTCTCTCACTTGGGTCGCACGGGGTCGGGTCTTGGGTTGGCCTGGGGTCGACGCGGGTTTGCAGGCGTGTCGCCTGGGTTCACGCGTGTCCCAGCTTGTTTTTAACCCCCGCATATATTCCGGGGAGAGTCCTTGGCTGGCAGGGACATCCTCAGCGGGCTTAAGGGGAGGTCTAGGCCTGGTTCATGGGCCTGGTTCAAGCTGGAGGGGGTTAGCTTCACTATACTCCCCTTCGAGGACAGGGACAGCGTGCTAAGGGACTTCACAGCACTGCTCTCAACGGTTAAGCGGGGGGTCTTGCTCGCTAGGAGGGTTGGCTACGAGTACAGGTACTCGGACTACTCTTTCAGCGTGAGCGACACCGAGTTCTACCTTAAAGCCCCAGCGGGGACGCAGGTAGTGTACTTCAGCCCCAGGCCCGGGGAGCCCTCGAGGCCCAGGGCTAAGAGGCTTGCCAACCCCGTGACCCTGGAGCTGGAGGACGGCTACTACGCCAGGGTCCTAGTGGCGTACGGCTACCCCTCGGGCCTCCCCGAGGGCTTCCTCTACACCTTGTACACAGAGGTCTCGGAGACAGCCCTAGTCTTCAGGGAGGTGGACAAGGCGAGGGCGGTGAGGATGGTCGAGATGGCCAGGCGGAGGAGGCTCACGAGCAGTAGCCAGGGCGTCGAGGAGGCCCGCGAGGCGGGGGAGCTCGAGGAGCTGGCGTCGAGGATCCTGTCCGGGTCAAGCTTCTTCGAGTTCTACCTATACCTAATAGTAAAGGATAGAGACGTGAAGGCCCTCAACGCCAGGGCCAACCTTGTTAAATCCCTCCTCAAAGGCTACGGGGTGGACGCGGACGCGCCGCCCATCCAGCGGGAGCTCTACAACCTTGAGACCTGCCTGAGCGCGATGTGTGTTAGAAAACACTACGCTGACTCCGAGAGCTTGAAGCCCCTGTTCCCGCTGATAAGCGAGGAGCTCCACGACCCGAACGGGGTGTTCCTGGGGGTCTCGGGGACGGGTAGCCCCGTGCTACTCGACGTGTGGTCTAAGCCCAACCTCAACTTCGTGATAGTAGGCGTCACGGGTAGCGGTAAGTCCATGACCGCGAAAGTCTACTTGAAGAGGCTCCGCGAGCTAGACGGCAAGATGCTCTACGTCGGCGTCGACCCCGAGAGCGAGTACACCCGCGTGGCAAACCTGATCGGGGCGCAGGCCGTTGAGATACGGGAGGGCCAGAGGCTTGGCCTCGACCCCATCAAGTTGCTTAGGAGCGGGGCCCTGGAGCTGGGTCAAGTAGCTGACATCATGGCGGAGGTCTACGGGATACCCGAGGGCCTCCACGGGGTTCTGAGAAGGGAGCTGTTCATGAACAGCGACTTCGCGGACTCGTTCGTAGAGCTGGCGGGTAGCATCAGGGACCCCGAGCTCTCCAGGTACCTGCAGGGGGCGACCGTGCCCCCTGACTCCCAGGTCTACGAGGGGGAGCCCCCGCCGCTGGCGGGTAGCGTAGTGTTCGGGCTGAAGAACGTGAGGAGCAGGAGGCTTAAGATCCTCATATCAGCGTTGATATCAGCATACTCTTACAACACCCTGCTATCTAAGGCGCGGAGAAGCGTGTTCTTCGTGGACGAGGCCTGGCTCTTCATGGAGACCCCGTCTATTGTAAGCCTGTTCGAGAACCTGGCTAGGCGCGGGAGGAAGCACGGGGTGGCGTTCCTCTACATCACGCAGAGGGCTGAAGACCTCGCGAGGACGCCGCAGGGGAGGACAATACTGGAGCAGAGCGCTACAGTACTGCTCTTAAGGCAGGAGCCGGAGGGTCGCGACGCCTGCAGGGAGATATACAAGCTGAGCGACAGCGAGGCGGAGTACCTGGTCGAAGCCCCCGTGGGAGCCGGGATACTCAAGGCTGGGAGGAAGAGGATAACAGTGCAGGTACTGCCGACGCGCGAGGAGCTGGAGGCCTTCTCCACGACTGTAGCTTGACTCTCGTTTAAAACACTGGCTTTAAATCAGGGGGCTGGCATGGCGCTTAGAGACCTAGTCGCCTTGGCCTGGCGTGAAGCGTGGAGCGGGCTTGCAGGCTTCATACCGTTGCCCAGGGGCTTATCCGACTTCCTCATAGCCGTTATCCTGGCGAGCGCCCTAGTGCTGCTGTACCGGGTTAGCAGGCCCTTGTTCAAGGCTGCCATAATCCTCCTGTGGGGTGTCGTAGTGGGCTCGATAATACTCTACGTCGCGGGTGGTTGAGCTTGTGTAAAGTCTTGAAATTGCTCGACCCGAAGTCGCTGAAGCACCTCACCTTCAGGGAGTGCAGGGACAGCATCGTGGTTGAGACGGGCGAGCTCGTCCTCGCGTTGAACAAGAAGCTTGAGAAAGCCCACATCGCCTTGAAAGACCTCGAGGTCGGCATACCCCTCGCGGCGGTCGCCTACATTGGGAACGCCTTCTACGGGGTCTCAGGCAAGTGGCTTGTAAAGATGGCTGGCGACGGATCCTACGAGCCCCTGGTCCTGCTGGGGGAAAACCACGTGTTCTCAGGGGTCTCAAACGGGCTACCGGTCTTCAAGGCCAACGGCAGGCTCTACAGGCTCGAGGGAGGCGCGCTGGTTGAGCTGGACTACGTGAAAAGCCCTGTGGAGGTGGCGTACGTGTACGACATAGTCGTGGCCGATAACGGGGGGTCGCTGACAGCCTACGACCAGTCTGGGAAAGCCTTCCTCGAGCTGGCGAAAGACCCTAGTGTAGCCTGCTACGCCACGAGGCACGGCGTCTTCTGCTGTAGGAGCGGGCTCTGCGGCCTCGTGGAGCCCGGATCCTCCATTATCAGCGTGGAGGCGTTCAACAAGGAGGGCCACGAGCTACGCGTGTTAAGCGAGGCGCCAATACTCCTCGGCTACGGGGGAGCGAGGCGCCCGTGCAAGCCTGGAGAAGTGTTTACTGTGAGAGAGGAGAAGGCAAGCGTCTTGAAGGGTTTTGTCTTCGAGGTCGAGGCCGCCCACCTCCTGGGTACCGAGAGAGTGGTCGCCCCTTCACCCCCCGCCAGGGTATCCGCTGAGGCCTCCGCCAAGGTCTACGAGAGCACTGGGTTGCACGAGTGCGGGGGCCTAGCGCTGGTAGAGCTGGCTTTCAAAGGGGTCGAGAAGCCGGGTAGGGTTAGGCTCGAGGTTCTCGGGAGGGAGGTCTCCGGGGGCCCGCTCACAGTCTGCACGGACAGGGGCCTGGGAGACCTGGCGGTCGAGGCCGTGGACACTGTCTCAGGGGATAAGGTGGCTGTGCTGAAGCTGAAGCCAAAGAGGGTCTTCGTGGAAGAGCCGAAGCACTCGATCAACGTGAGGCATGGGGAGGGGGAGAGCCTGGTCGAGCTGGCGGTCGAGGGGGGAGAGCTGGTGAAAGCGGTCCTGGAGTGCAGGAATGGCGTGGCCCCGCTGAAGCCTGGCTTGAACAAGGTCAGGGACTGCGTCCTCCCCGCGGATATACATGTGACTTTGAGGAAGCAGGGCTTCTTATACAATTATAAGAAGGATATAGTGGTGCCCGGCCTCCTCGAGAAGCTTCTAAACGCCGTGGAGCCTGGGGTGCACGAGGTCAGAGTAGGCGGGTTCAAGCTGAGGTATGCTGCAACGCCATACCCTGACATAGTCCCGGTAACGGGGATCCGTGCTGTAATAGGGAACAACGTCGAGCTGGTGTTCAGGAGCAAGGTCGTGGGCCGGGTAGCAGTGGTCTCGCAGACCGGGGTTAAGTGGTACCAGGTGAGGCCGGGGCTAAACAGCGTGCTGGCCCCGGGGTTTAACGACACATACCACCTAGTATTTGACACAGGGTATTCAAAGCACATCTACAGAGTAGAGATACCACTAGCCACACAGCTACAAGTAGCGGAGGCACAGGCGAAAAGCTTGCTTAGAGAGCTAAAAATACGTGGGTTCAAGTAGACTGATTACTCTTTTACACCTTCTTTTTACCCTCTATCTGCTTCTTCTCTGCTTCTCCCTCTACTACTACTTCTAGGTAGTGCTTTCTCTCAAGGTGGAGCTTGGCCGCTGAGAGTGCCTTGGCCGGGCTGAACTCTGCGACTACGTATCCACATTGTGGGCAGATCCACACGTGCATTGTCATGGGTCTTACATCACTCATTCTCAAGACTATGGTTCCCGCTTTCTCTTGTTTAGCTTTCTCTTGTTTTTGAGCCATTGTCTCGACCCCTACTTAGATATACGTTTATATATAAATAAAAATATGTATATATAGGGAAAAAGAGCTGGGTTTAGAGCTTTTGATAGTATGCGTATGCTGTGGTTATTTCGTCTGTTTCTGGATCGCAGATTAGCCTGTAGACTACCGCAATCCTCGTGAGGTATAGGATGTGCACTGTTACAACGCTCACCGTCTTCCCATCCAGGGTCTTCTCCTCCTCGAAGAGCCATACCCCTATCACGTTCTCTATTGCCGGCTCATAGGGGTTCAGTATAACGGAGTAGCTTGAGCCATTGGCTTCTAAGACGTCTCTGACCACGCTATTCAAGTATATGACTGCGGCCCTGTAGTCGTGGACGCGGATCATCGAGTTCATGGCTTTAAAAAACTCGCTTCGAGTGTATGTTTTACGCGGGGTTTGAATCTGAACCGGTGTCTGGGTCATATATCTCAACCCCCATATAAACAAGTATCCAAACAGGGGTTAATAAACTTTACGGTCTCCACGGGGGCATTGTTCAAAAGAGAAGTAGGGGTTTACAAGGGGCCGTGCTCGCAGGGGTTTCTATATGGGTGTTAGGTAGAAAGAGGCTTAATCAATACCTAACACTTCATTAAAGATGAAATCGGGCCCGCTTGCAAGTTAAACCCCGGAACCACGCTGGTTTAAAACGCTGTTTATAGTAGAGTGGGGTATTTAAATATGATGGTGTGTTGTTTTCCTAGGGGGTGTTGCCTAGTTGCCTGGGTTTTCCCGTCGTGGCCTTGCTGGCTTGTTTGTCTTAGTGGTTTTCCTGAGTCTATTTGCCTACTACGTCTACAACTACTACAACACTAGAGATAGTGATGGTGATGGAATCCCAGATGTCGACGAGGTGAATAAGTATCATACTGATCCCAATAGCAGAGACACAGATAATGATGGAATAAGCGATTATGAAGAGATTTTTATATATCACACAGACCCGTTGAAGCCGAATCCAAATGTTAAGTATGCTTTGGATTTGGGCTTAGAGAAGTATATTGATGTTGTTAAACCCCTGGATAACGATGGAATACAGGATAGTAATGAAAGACAGTTTGTTGAGTTAATGGCTAGTAGCAGAGAAGCCCTGGATGTACCAACCTTCTTTAATTATTTAAAGGACAAGGCATCCAATGGTAAAATAACTAGTGAAGAATTGAAATATTCAAGTAATTTCGCAAACCTGGTTAAAGTATTATATGGTGAAATCTACAAGGCTAAAAACCTCTACGAAAACAACACTCAATTTAGAATAGCAAATCCATTAAAAACAATTGATTACTCCTCCAGCCTGGGTCTAAGGCTAGGTTTCGATAAAGAACTAGCTAAAGACGTTACTGCGAAAGCCATTGGATATTACGGGATTGCAGTTGTTGATAGGGAATTACCAGAGGATTTCAATGAAATCTCCCTGTTGACAAATGCTACACAGATCGATAAATACGGGGATAAGCTTATTGATTTCTCACCGATAGTCTTCCACTCTGTATATGGGAATAACTTTGTTTTAACACCAGATGCTGGTAGAGAGACCTGGATGCTTGCCAGGCACTTAAAACTAATCATGGAATCAGGCTTCAATATACTAGAATACCCCGAGATGTTTGAAGGACTAAATGGAAAAATAATTGCCAACGCCTACTCAATCTTCGACGCAAAGTACGGAGTAAACTACGCGGAGCAAACACTCAATAGAAGAACCCTCAAGCCAATAGACAGTGACGTCTGGGACTTAATAACGCTCCAGTGGAATTTATATTCTAATAAAGCTCCTCAGTTAGGAGGAGAAAATAAACTTTACAATAGAGATTTTCCTTGGTACGATTCTGATAAGTTAGATGCTTTATACCAAGATGCTAATACAAGAAGGCAAGCCTTATTGTTTTTGTTCCATCTTGATAATGGAACTTTTGATATGGAGAAAGGAAAAGTTGTTGTTGGGGTTGAAGGAGCAAAAACAGCTTTGATACAGGCTGAAAAAGAGTATGAAGCAATAAGTAAGTTGTATCCGGATGGGAAAATTGGAATATGGAATGAAGATCCAAGATTTTTCTACTATAATTGGATACATGATAGATTCCATCATGGGT
>Ga0080004_1123111_pt1 | contig 15509 bp, 29 predicted proteins | sample WasSprMetagenome_FD_69207 | JGI IMG/M metagenome (GOLD analysis project Ga0080004, IMG submission 69207) | Sulfidic aquatic microbial communities from Washburn Spring, Yellowstone National Park, USA - WS (SPADES assembly) (version 2) | ecosystem: Environmental > Aquatic > Thermal springs > Hot... | reverse complement strand
CATTAAGCCATAATACAAACTTTTCTAAAATATTCAGCATTACTGTTATAGGTAATGCTGAATATGAACTTATCCAACAACTTTCAAAGACAAGCGATTTCTGGAATACCTGGAGAAACTTAAGTAAGCACTTAATTAACTTAACTCAATTTCTTTAATTTCCCCCCTTTGTATTTTTTCCTTTAGAAAGGGATAGGTAAGAGAGGGTAAAGACAGCCAAGAGCCTCCAGCCCAGGGGAGCGGAGAGAAAGAAATATGTCCCAAATAGAAATAAACGAGACACAACTACTATCCGATGTGATAGCATTCCGTCTAAAGAGAAAACTACTACTTAAGCAAAGGATACAGGAAACAAGAGAGGAACTAAAACAATTGAGAAAACTATCAACTCAAGAGAAAACTCTCTTGGATACCTATGTTTCCAAAGGCGTTGATGTAAGACAGCAATTAAGTGAAATTCGTTCTCAAAAGGAAAAATTCCAAAAGCAATATGATGACAAGACAAAAGAAATAACACCAAAAATAACATTACTTTCAAAGGCTGAAAGGTATCTATTGGATGTTAAAGCCCCTCAAATACTGATGGCTAAAGGCGTAACAATTACACCAAAAGAGCCAAGCGAAAGTCTTGTGAAGGAAATATCTCAAAAGAACTAAACGCTTTCCTTATTTCCCCCTTTTTTATTTATCTGCCCATCAAAGGGCGAGGGAGCATAAATGCTCCCTTTGAGGGTGGAGGCTGGCGAATGTCTTTAGGCGACAGCCCCCCAGCCTACGGGAGTAAGGGCGGCGAACCCTTTCCCCATACAGCACTTTATCCTGCTGTATGGGTTTGCGAGTAAAAAGGGTGCTTGCCTCCGAGCCAGCGAGCCGTTTCCCTGCCTCGTAGGCAGTCCTGCCCAGAGCCAGGGAAGCCTGGACTAAAATTTAGTCCGTAGGTGGCGAAGCCTCCAGTAAGCCTTAAATTCCCTTATCGGCAGGCATCTGAACCGATTAGGGCGAAGCCCTACCAAATGGGGGGACGGTGTAAAAGGGTTGTAGCCTCAGGTTCAGGTGTCTCCCCCAGCACGCCGAGCCACCTTTTTTGAGGTGGTTTGCTGGGGAGGCGAGGAAGGGCAGGGCTGAACAACTTGGAGGAATTATGAAAGTTGTTGATTACATTAATATGCCTGGTATAAAGTATTCTGTTGTCCTTTCTAATGGTAGGCTCATTAAGGTGCGTGTTAAGTAAACTTTTTTATTCCCTATTTTTTATTTGGAGGATATTTATGAGAGCGTGCCGGCATTATGAATATGATATAGGTGATGAAACAGATATTGTGGCAAGTGATGGTCACCCATGGAACGCTTGGATAACTGTGTTTAAGGGCGATAAGGTCGTTTATTCCACTTTTCAGGCTGGGTTGAGGTGGGAGTATCTTTCCCACCTTGCCCAGCACCCAGAGTGCTGTAAGGAGATAGGCATACCCCTTGAGGAGGTTAAAAGCCTCCTCAAGGAAATCGAGGCCGAGTGGAAAAGAGTTACTGAATAAAACTTAAAATCCCCCTTATTTTTTATTTGGAGGATTGAAATGAGTAATTCGGATATAAATTCCTCTCATTTGATAAAGGAAGTCAGATTTCTAAATAAAAATTCAAGAAAAAAATATAAACTTATTTTTGAGTATTCTGGAGTTCAACTGATTACTACTTCTAAACGGTTCGCTCGACGTGAGATTACAGGGCTTGTAGACAAAGATACAATGCATAAAGTATTACATGCTATAATCAATTATCGTAATAACGAGAAATATTAAAGCATCAGCATAAGTGCTGATGCACAAAATAAATTTTTTCTTTGGAGGATAAATATGAAAAAATGGGAATGGAAAATTGAAAGTATAACCTTCCATTTGGGTGAGTGGAAGGTGGTATACTCTAAAACGAAAAGATATTTCTTAGTTTTCTGCCGTGATATTCCTGTATTCGTTGCGAACTCTCCAGACAAGCTGGAGAGGTTCTTTGAAGAGTATAGTCTTCCACCTGTTGAAACAATGCCATGCATTCAATAAATACCCCCCTTTATTTTTTATTTTTTTGGAGGATTGAAAAAATGGGTTCTGGAATTTTACGTAAAGGGCTATATCTTATAACAAACGAAAACTATGTGTTCAACATTCCGAAGAATACTAAAGTAATTTTTCAAAATAAGACTATTGCATTTCCTGAGTATAGTGGTATTCGTATTTTTGTTAATAACGGTAATGCTTACTTGATTTTCTATGACAGGCTTTTTAGAATCTTGTTTGATAAGAGTAATCCACCTTATCCTATTTCATATTACTTAAACAATAAGGTTCAAGCGTGAGCTTGAGCCACCAAAAATTTTTTTATATTGGAGGATAGATATGAGCGAGACCAAAATGGAGAAGAGTGGTAACTCAACTCCGATTTGTGTGAGCTTTGAAGGAAGGAATACAGGAATGGGTGCATACACAAAATACAGAATATTCTCACTTCGTAGAAACTGTGAAATAAAAGTGCATAGAACGGAATATTCGAAGTCGGGTAGGCATTGGACGGATTACTGGTGGCTCCTGCCAGGAAAGTATTTTATTTGCTGGCAGGACATTTCAAACAGTGGTAGACATTACTGTGGCTATGGAGTGCTTATAGTTGGCTCTCCGTTTGTACAATTGAGAAATGGGGAAGTAAAATTCTATGAAAATGTGTCTTTGAAACAGTATCTTTCTGGGTACGTTGGTGAAAAGGGAGGATTAAAAGAGGAATACAAGTATGACGATGTAATAGCGTATTCTACGCATAGTTTTGGCATAGGGAAATGGATTGGAGACGTTCCAGAGTTTGCTAAACAAGCATTATGCAGATGCATAATACCAGATGAAGTTGGAGAGTAACATCTTAAACTTTTTATATTCTCTATTTTTATTTTTTTGGAGGATTGAAAATGAGTTGGCGAGTTGTATTTGATGTAGGTGTTGCTCCGAAAACTATTATTGCCAGATATCGTAACTATAAGTTAAGCTATCACGTATACTGGGTTGCAGGCAATTTATTGCGTTTCTGGTATGCAGTGCTTTTTAAGGGTAAGAAGGCGATAGAATTTTCGAGTGTTGAAGAGCTTGAAAAATATTTGATTGAACATAATCTGCCTTCCTGCAAGTCTTTACCATATTTATCTTAAACTTTTTATATATTATCATATTTTTTATTCTTGGAGGTAATTTTATTGAAAGAGAGGAAGACTTGTATGTCGTGCAAATATTGTACTGTAAGTGTTTACGGTTACCATTGTAGTGTTAAAAACAAGTATTTTAATTACATTGCTAAAGCATGTGAAATGTATGTTCATGTTTGAATTTTTTTATATTGGAGGATAAAAAATGAGTTGGGAGACTTTTCTTATTATGGCGGTAGACGTTTCTAAAAATACAAGTAAAAGTGAGTTAGAAAAGTTGAAGAGGCTTATCAAATACTGTCTTGAGGTCAGGGAAAAGGATATTCGTTATGATGCAAATTATTATACTTTACATGTTGATAGTATAAACTGGGCTTCTCATGTTACAGAAGATAAATGCAGGCTTTTCGCAAAATATTGCACTATGTTAGACTTTGTCGAAAACATTTCAATATCCCTGTACTATCTTAGCGAGCCAGACTTCGACTTATACGTATCAAAGGACAGTGAAGAATATGAAGAGCAGGTTAGAGAACTTTTAAAGTATACGGATGAAGACGAAAAGTATTTTGCTGAAGAGTTTGTTAAAGAATTTCCTAAACTTAAGGCTGAAATTTTAACCCATGCTATAAAAGGGTTTACGCAAAAATAGCAAAACTCTTTTTTGGAGGATTTATGCAAAGAAGATTATTGGCTTGCCCAAAGTGTGGTGGAACATATTTTAATGTGCACCTTGTTACTGTTGATAAGTTCTTCTATCCTATTTCTTCAAAGCCATTAGTTTTCATAATGCATGAATGTGCAACATGCGGGTGGAAAAGTCATCCAGATAACGAATCAGAACTTAAGCAAATGCTTATAGAAATTCTAAAGGGATGTGTTCCAGAAGGGTTCGTTTTCGCTAACGAATGATACTTCAATTTTTTGGAGGAGTTATGAGAAGATACCTGTGGTTTGTTGAAGTGGTTGGGACGAAGATTATTGCACACTGGAACGAGGAAATAGAGTTAACTGTTCACACTCCAGAAACTTCACCTCATTTAAGCTTCTGGTGGAACAACGGATTTGACATTATTATTCCAGGATGGGCTGGATACGCTTTCGGTAGAAAGAAAAATGTATGGTATGAGATTGACCTTATAGAAAAAAAGGTTTTACGTCATAGCGGAAATCCTATTGATGACGACAGCTTCATTTTAGGTCATGTTGTCAGCGAGGGCGAGTGGGGAGAATGGGTTAAAGATGTTACAATATTACGCAAAAACGTTACATAAAACCTCTTTTTGGAGGAAAAATGCTTGTAGACCTTAGAGGATTGGATTCGCACGGATTATCATTTAATGTTGGCGATTATACGATGGAGTTAAGATACTATACTTCAGCGTGGACATACAGGTATCTGTTAATATTCCGTAACAATCGTATAAGCTTCATAAAAGGAGACTTTTTCCTATCATACTATCAGAAAGAATTTTTGTTCAATTTGATTAAAACTATCCCTGAAGACATAAAGGTTGCTACATTCCTATCACTATTGAGTATCATTTACAATTCACAAAAGTTAAACTACTTGTGCCTGTTAAAAGGAGGCTGGGATATTGAAAAGCTACTAAACAAACTAATCATTGGACTAAAAATTTCTGTCGTTAAAACAAAAAAAGAGAGTAGCATAAGAAAGATAAACGACATAATAGATTTTGCTGAAGAAAACAAAATTTTTTCTGAAGAGACGATTAAGAGGATGAAGAGAATTTTGTCTTTTGACAGGGTTATTGCAACCGTACTCGCTAACAGCGTCCACAGGCACTAAAAACAATTTTTGGAGGAAAATATGAGGGTGGATGTTGATTTTTCACATGACAGGTATCATGTGTTTACACGCTACAGCCTTATTGATGATGATGGGTTCGGATATTCCAAATGCTTTATCGAATTAACGCAGACGTTCGACTCGTACAGGGATTGTGCTATATCAATGTTCTGCTTTCACGGTAAAAAGATTAACTGTATCCCAAGCCATGTTGGAGCGTTCTCTGGAGCGTTTTCTGTTGAAGCTGACGAAATAGATAAAAAGTTTTTAGAGCTTGCTGAAAAGATTCCAGCAACCAAATGGAAGACATGGGAGCAAATTTACAACATGATTATAAACGGTTCAAGCAGAGAGGAAGTTTTAAAGTACATGCTTTCAATGATAATCGTTCTAAGCATTTGCAGTAAAAAATAAACTTTTTTTGGAGGAAGTATGAAGATACCTAAACTTGAGAAATATATTTTCGACGTATACAGGGCAGGAGATGAAATGGGTAACGGTAGAAGCAGTATACTTGTTTTAGGGCTTCCTGGAATAGGGAAGTCGTGGAACGCAATGAGTGCAGCGAAAAAGATTGCAGAGTACAAGAAGAGGGAGTTCATATTATACGATGATGTGGCAGGTCTGAAGATGTTGAAGGAGCCTGACAAGTACTTCTACTTTCTAGACCTAAGGTTAACACACCACGCTCCAGAAGACCTTTCAGGAATACCGAGGGAAAGAGAAAACTTCATAATGTACTTACCTCTGCTTTGGACAGAGGTCGCTTCAAAAATTCCAGGCGTAATATTACTTGATGAGATAACTAATGAGAGACGAGAGAACATGCTTGCTGCAGCCTACGGAGTAGTATACGATAGGATAGCCGGTTTCAAAAGATTTCATCCGGACACAATGATTATAGCATGCGGTAACAGACCTGAAGAAAGCTCTATAGCGTCAGAACTTCCATCTCCGCTAATAAACAGGTTCATAGTAGTAAACGTTGAACCAGCGTCAGTTGACGAATGGAGAGACTTCATGTACAGAAACTATGGTGAAAAGTGGGATATGAAAACATACGCATTCTTGAAACGCTTCGAATCTGAGGGCTTTATCATTCAAGTGCCTAAGACTCCAGAAACTTTGAAAGCGTACCCTACTCACAGAAGCTGGACTGTCCTTTCAAGGTACAGGTACTACGGTATAACTGACAGTGAGACAATATACGGGTGCATTGGAGAAGAAGTTGGAGCAAAATTTGAAGCGTTCCTTCAGGTTAACGTTGACATCGAGGAACTTATTAACAATCCTCTAAAGTTCAAGGAGATAAGTACTGACGCAAAATACATGGCTTCAGTAATGCTGTCCTCTTGGGTTAGACAGCATTTCAAGAAGGCTAGTGAAACACTTCCGCTGTTCGATGTAATGTTTAACGAGAGCAGAGAATATGTTACAGTGTTTCTTATGGGTATTCCAAAGAACACGCTCAAAGAATATATGCTGATGCTTTTAAAACACAACAACGGATACTTTGACGCATTCAAGGAAGTCTTCATAGACATAGCACAAGAGATAAAAGCATAAACATTTTCACATTTTTTGGAGGAAATAAAATGTCTGAAGAAAACCTTTTCAAAGAATATGACAAGATTAAGTCAGCACTAGCACTGGTCTTCCCATTCATATCATCGCTGTTGAGGAAATGCCGTATAGTTTTAACTACATCACCGCTTATTCCAACAGCCGCTGTTGACGTAAACGATACAATAGTAGTGAACAAGATGTTCTGGGACAGCCTCAACATTCCAGACAAAACATTTGTGCTCGCACATGAGGTAATGCACTTGGCTTTCAGGGACGGTCAGAGGTTGGGTGAAAGAGACAGAACATTATGGAACGTCGTATGCGATGGAATAAACAACGGTATGCTGAAAAGGGTTCTGGCGTGCAAGGCTCTTGATGGAAAAATGTTCGACTACGGGACACTGTATTCTGCAATATTGTTGTCTGGGAAAAAGGTTGATTACGAGGAAGTTGAAAAGATGTCTAAAGAGGAAGTTTACAGAATCCTCGCTCCAAGGATTGCTAAAAACAATCAAATTAACAGATCATACCACTACTGTTCCGATGGAAGTTATCAAGTAGGCGAATGCGATATTGTTAATGTTACAGTTTCTCCAAACGGTGTAAAGGTAACGTACAAGTGTAAAAGGTGCGGTAAAACATTTGAAGACAGCTACTCAACGTACTCTCTTCAAAAAGGAGAGGCTACCGAGAGTGGAGCAAAGTTTGACGTAGAACTTCAGTATCCAGACTTGAACGCACCAGAAGCTGGACACGATATAGTTTTACAGGAGGGTTCAGGGGACATATACGATAAGACTGGAGATGAAAGAAATAATGCGTTAAGAAAGGAGATTGCTAAAGCGTACATTTCACAAAAGTCTATTGGAAAGGTTCCGCTTGGATTAAGCAGAATGGTTGACGACATACTGTCTCCTAAGGTCAACTGGAGAACAAGGTTGAGGCAAAGCATATCATACGGATACAACAAGTCTATAACTACAACATATTATAGGATGTCGAGAAAGGTTCCAATATTACCTGGAACAATATCATATAATATTCCGAAAATACTTTTCCTCGTTGACACTTCTGGAAGCATGTCATCTGAGGAAATAGAACAGGCTTTAGGGGAAGTGTACGAATGCTCAAAACATACAACAGTAAACGTAATATGCTGGGATGCGAAAGCATACAATCCGGTTGTAGCAAAAAGAAAACAGGATGTTATAACAAAGGTAAAGAACAGCATGAAAGGAGGCGGTGGAACAGTAATACTTCCAGCATTAGAAAAATGCTTTAAAGAAATGAAGAGAAAAGATATTGTAGTAATATTCACAGACGGATACATAGGTGACATAGAAAAAAAGAATACTGTTGAAATGCTTGACAGGATAAGGGCTAAAGCATCAGCATCAATATTCCTTACAACAGACAAAGAGCATAAAATAAAAGGATGGGAAACAATAAAAATAAGTGTAGAGTAAAACATATTTACCACATAATTTTTTGGAGGAAATGTTATGAGCGAAGAATTTGACCCAAAAGACTTAAGGGTTTGGATAGAGGTTCCCACAGAAGACACTATGAAAGAGTTTGTTCAAGTGATTAAAATAGCGAAGAACATGAAGACCGGAAAAATATGGCTATTCATCGACAGGGTTCACAAGCAGAACAAAGATTTAAGCAAGCCTCTTGGGTTCGTTCAACTTAATAACGCACAAATACTAATGTTGGCTCAAGCACTTGCATCAGTATTTATAACAGCAGAAAGGTATGTTCCAGCAGACGTTGCAGTAAACCTGATAAAAGGAGGAACAAGAATACTTGAGTAACATCATTTTTTGGAGGAAGTAATATGGGCAGAATATACTTTAACAAGAAGACGGGAGAATTTTTTGAGGCTACTTTTAAGCGTAGGTCTCCTCCTGAAGGGTTCGAGTACACTGGATACAATAAAGACCACAGGTATAAACCACACTACTGGGTTGGAGACTCATACTACTGCCCAGACTGTAGAAAATATCATCCGATAATCCACCTTTACAGCAGGTTTCTAAACTTATATGATGTCATGACTAAAAGGTTTGGAGCAAAATACGGATGCCGTGATGCTAAAAGAATGATTACGCTTGGAAGGTATATAGGCGGTAGAAAGAAAAGCTACGAGCTTGTGGAAAAGCTTATGGAAACAGGACACTTTCTAGAATTTTACGAAATGACGTACAAAAATATTCCGGGAAGGGTTTTAAGCAAGGCTATAAGAGCGTTCCTGAAAAGCGGATCAATTGATGAAGCTAAGGCTACAATAGTTGCGGAGTTCATTTAACCATTTTTTTGGAGGAAACATCATGAGTGTAGAGGTTGTGATAATAAAGGTTGACCCTGAAACTCTGAACAATTACGAATACTATATCCCTGTTTCATCAAACTTAAAAGATGAGCGTGAAATCTCAAAAATTTTAACTTCTTTAATGAAAGCATGTAACGTCGGAGACTTTGTGAGAATAGGGGACAAATTTTATAGGAGGATTAAAGGAGGCTTCAGGGAGGCTAGCACTGAAGACCTTGCAGAACTTCTCGCATCAAAAATCTAAACGTTTTTTGGAGGTAGTGAAACATGCTTGACGGATTTCTAATCGACGTGCACACTACAAGCGAAAGCAGGCTACTTATAGAAGTTGATGCGACACACCTTTCATGGGACAGGTACAACAGCCTACTAATGGAGCTTGAAGACGTACTAACGTTCATAGACAAAAAGTATAGTGCTAAAAGCAAGCTTGTCAGAGAAAGGAGGCTTGCAGCAAGGTACCAGAGGATCCAAAAGGATGTCAGGAGAAAGAGGCTCAGCTTCAGCCCGTTCCCTTCAAAGTTCACTAACGTACTTAAGAACGTCAGATCCTACGTGTACAGTAACGTGAAAAACAGTTGCATAACACTTGAGAACATAGGCAACAGGAAACTCTACTTTCTACCTAAAGAGCTTGCTCCATCGTTCGCATACATTATAGAGGAAATAAACAGCAAGACAATATCTAAGCTCAACAGTGAAATAAGAGAGTTTATGAAGACAGAAGAATACAACAAGATACTTTCAATACTTGAAAAATATGAGATAAACGTTGGACAAAAGGTTTTCGAAATAGGAAGGTTCGACATAAGCGTAATACCGTTCAACGCAAACTACAGGGTTGACGAGGATGAAGTGTACAAGAGCATGAAAAGAGATGAGGAATTAAAGGGAATAGATATTCTAAGGAAACAGATAGAGAAGAAGAGGATGGAGTACGCTGAAAAGGCTGTAAAGGATGCTATAAGAAGAATACTTGACATTGTAGAGCAATACGATTCAGGGAAGAGGATAGTGTTCGCTGAAAAGAAGCTACAGCGTTTAAGAAAACTTTGCGAATCACTAGAAATGAAAGAAGTAATATCAAAAGTACTAGATCCTCTCGAAAAAATCCTACTATCCGAACCAGACGAAAGAGAGAAGGTCGCTGAAAAAGAGTTTGGAACATGGAAACTGAAGGAGGCTGTCCAAAAGGTTTTAGACAGCCTCCAAACAAACTTTTTGGGGGAAAATAAATGAATTATGAGGTTTCAATATCGTTATATGACCTTGATATCGGCTTAAGGGTTTTCGTAGTATTTTCTGAAAAGTTAAAGGTTAAGTTAGCACGCGTTGACCCTTATAACGAAAGCGTTCTAATAGAATACGATACAAAGGGTCCACCTAACTCTTTCGCAGTATTCTATAACATAAACATTAGTCCAGTAGAGGAGATTGTTAAAAGGTTTAAGCTTATAGAAAAGATAGTAGGATTTAGAGGGCTATCGTATTCAGTTCTTCAGGCTATAAACAACCTTGCAAAGGGTGACATAAAGTCAACGGAATACGTTATAAGGGCTGAAGAAGGACTGCTTCCAATATTTAGGGTGATAATGACAGAAGACATAGACGAAATAACAAAAATACTTGAAATGGACAGAGATTCTGCAATGCTAAGGCTTAAGGCGTTAATGATAGCGAACGCAATGACATAAAATTTTTTGGGGGAAAAAGTTAAATAATTCCCTTATCCAAGTAGATTGTGATGTATTGATGCCTGAAACTGAAGAGGAATATAGAACAAAGGCTGCTTTAGTCAAATGTAGACCGGTTGGAGAAGAGTTAGTTTGTAGAATTAAGGAAATACATGAAAATGATCTTAAAGAGACAGAATTTCGTGTAAAGAAAGTGTCGATAGACGGATGTGGTGGAGTTGATGCACTAATTAAACCAGGTGAATTACGGTTACAATCATCTTCGTGGATGTCTGAAGAAGACATTGAAAAAAGTTTCAGAGAGGACCCTAGATTTTTTGAAAAATATGAAGCTTTAGATGTTATAATAGATAAAAAGAATATGAAACTAATTGCTTTCAGTGAAAGACCATATCCATGTGGTTAGGAAAAGTTAAAATATGGGGGTCGGGGTTCACGCTCATCCCCCGTCATCCCCAACTTAAGACAGATTATCTTAAGGGATGCTCTCGCTTAATATATTTTGTATTATATTTATAAACTTTTATATATTTGTTTTTAAATTACGTTGTTTATGAATTGGGAGGAGCTTGAGAGGTCTAGAAAGGATGCTGAAGAAAAGTGCAGGAGTTTGGCTAAAGAGCTTTTTCCGAAAACAAGATATAATGTTAAAAGGGCTTGGGTTGTTTCAGAAAATCCTGTTGCTCCAACAGAGTTTAAGTGTATGATAGATTTTGTTAGAAAAGACTATTCTCCGGACATAGACTGTGAATCATACTGTGAAGGTGTTGAAAACTATCGTGAGTGTGTAAGAAATTGTAGAGATAACCTTAAGTCTGCTATTGTAAGCTCAGTTAAAGTAGACCTTAACACAAGAAGTGTTGAAGAGTCTTCTATAACAGGCTTATGCGAGTATGCGTGGGGAGATCCTGAAGAAGATTATGAAGAGTTTGAGAAAAAGGTTAAGGAGTTTGAGAAAGAGTTTAAAGAGATAGGATGTGATGTAAGCGGAGGATGGATACATTCTCACGAGATAGCAAGTTTAGGGTATGAGGTTGAGGAAGAGTATCCTGCAATATGCTACTATCATCCTAAAAAGAGCGATAGCGGATGCAAAATAGATGATGTTCTAAAACTAGTGGAAAAGAAAATTTAAATATTACATGCGATAAGTTTAGGGAAGTGGGTTGAATGGTTAAGATTAGAATTGAGGCGTCTTCAACGGTTGATTCATATCTAAGATATCATGGTATGGCGATAGATAAAGACCTTGCTTCAGGCTTCTGGATCAATCAACCTGAAAGTATTATAGGCACATCATATTCGCCTTTCACGTATGAGAAAGAGTTTGACCTATCAAATGGAAAACATACGATAATCTATGGAAACAGTGCTGAAACAGGATACGAGTGGGATGCCAAAATATATGTTGACGGAAAGCTTGTTGCAAGTGGAAAAGTTTCAAGGTATCAGTACTTGAAGGCAACATTTACTGTAGGAGCAGCCGCAGGTATACCATGGTATTATGTAGCTTTAGCAGGACTAGTGCTGCTTGGAGCAGTAGCGATATACATTCGCAAGCGTAAAAAACCTTAAGCAAATGCGTTAAATAAATATATGATAGATAAATATCATTTATTTGCATCGTGTATGTGTGTGCGTGTATACACCATTTAGCATATTAATATTATAGATTAGTTTTTACTTCATGTTTATTTTAGATTATTATTAGATTATTATTATAGGGTATTATTATGCAGTTTACTAGTAATTTGATAGTGTTTTGGTAGTATGCAGTAATTTACTAGTAATTTACTATTAATATTTAAATAATAGTTTTTCCTTATAGTATGACGATGAGCAAAAGAATAGGTGTAATGATTCAAAATCCTGAAGTTTGGGAAGAGTTTAAAAGGTTCGTTATGATGAAGTGGGGTAAAAAGCATACTGCTATGGCGTTGGAGCTTGAGGAAGCGTTAAAAGAGTATATGGCTAAAAGACAAAATGATACCATAATCACGCACGCACACACACATACAAAACAAGATTCCGGCAACCCTGAAAAAAAGGCTGACCCTCCAGGCAGTAGGACGCTAAAATCTCTTAAAAAGATTGTAGCACGCATACTTCAAGAGACAGAGAAAGAAATCCCTCAGACGACGGTTGAAAAGATTATTACTGAAATGGTTGGAGGAGAAAATAGGACGTTGACAAGATACAATGGCATGCTCTTAAACTACGATATCGTTAAACCTGTACGGCCAATGCTCGATGGAGAAAAGTTCATCTACGAAGTAAACGTTCCAAAAGCAAAATCATTTATTGGTGATGTTTATGAGACAGGCACGGATAGAAGAATACTTTGAAAAGGAAGAGTACAAGTGCCCAGTATGCGGTAGAGTATTTAAAACATATAAGGCCTGCAACCTTCACATAAGCAAATCCCACAACGTTATGGAAACACCACTAATATCTCCTGGAGAAAGCATAAACGTGTCAGAAAAGGGGGCACACACGTACATAACACTAAAAATACAAAGTGAAAGATGGAAGGATATAATGAGGAGAGTGAAGGAAACTGATGTGCCAATAGACAGACTATTCTTCGACGTGCTAGCGAACATTCAAGCGTTCGGAAACGACTACAGGTTCTGGAGGACGGATCTTGAAAAAATCACTCCAGTAGAAAAACACGTTTCAGAAATAATCTCAAAATTAAACCCACAGAAGCAAGATGTTAACGCATACGCATAAAACTTTGTTCAGGAGGCACCTTTTATGCAGTTCCGTAGCCGTAAAAGGTGGGTACAAATATTCGAAAAAGACAACATAAGAGTGTTCCAGCTTGAAGTAAACGGCAGGCTAAGAAAAGAAAAGATTATAGAAGAGCAAGGAGAAAACGGATCAAAATACGTTCTAAAACATGTAGGCGACGGGGACATGGAGTTCGATAACGTAAACGACCTAGAGAAAAAGCTTTCAAAACTAAGGCTACCAAGCCTAACATAAAATTTATAAATGATAATAACAATAATAATGATGCGATTAATATGATAAACTCTTCAAAAAGAGTTAGAATAGAAATTATAATAGGAAGCGAAAACAACCCAGACGTACAAATATCAGCACAAGCAGACGAAGAAACAGTAAACACGATACTAAAATCAATCACACAAATAAAACCAAACTACCATATATTAAACAGGCCAATAATATGCGAAAACATACCAAAGTGCACAGACTATCCTACAAAATGCAAAGACTGCCAACTTAATGAAGCAAGATCATTCTATAAACAAAGAAAAGGAGGTGGAGAAGAATGTTGAAGGGTCAGATACTCCACGACTAAAGTCGGGAGCTTGTAGGCGAATCATAATGGTTCATCCCGAAGTCACCATTCATCCCTACATGGGGCACTCTGACGGGTGCCCATCCCTTTGGAGCCTGCTCCAAACGGGAGAGGTTAAGGGAGGCGACATAGTCGGCATTATGCTGAAAACCGCAACGCACACACCTGAAGAGGGATTGGCTTCGCCTGTTAGCTTTATCGATGCATCCACATCTTGGGCAGGTTATGGAGGTGTTCTTCGGCTCAACATAGACGACTGGTATTCCTCTTTCAAGAGCCTTATATTCGATAAAGGATTGAAGCTTTCTGAAAGCCCAGCTGTGGAAGTCTCCATTCTGGCTTCTCCTATGCTTAGCGTTCATACGGATTCCAGTGAGCTTCTCCATCACAACTATGTCGCCTTCCTTAAGCGTGTTCACAAACGCTCTGCTGATTTGATGCAGAACGGTATTGACGTATCTCCTCTCTCTTCCGCCCAGCCGTTTCAGCCTCCTTTTAGCGGAGGCTGTGCCTTTAGCCTGGAGAGAGGAGCGGAGCTCTCTAAAATGGTGCCTTTTAGCGAGGGCTTCTCCGCCTTTAGCTTTGAAGCCGTTGGAAGCCATGAGAAGATTCTTCATTCCAATGTCTACGCCAACCGGGTTGCTTCCTTTAGGCTCTGGAATCTGCTTTTCAACCGTAATGTGGAGGAAGAACGCTTTATTTCTGTAAACAAGGACTGCATGAGTCGGTTTAGCATTCTCAAGAAGTCTTCTCTGATAGTGTCCTATATCAAGCATGGGTTTAACTCTCTTCTGAAGTGTGGAGATAGAAGCGTAGATTCCATCAGGCTTGTAGATAAGCCTGAAAAGCCTCTCATCCAAATCCAAAGAAAGCTTCGCGAACTTAAGAAGCTTATCTCTTCTCTGCTTGTATGCTTTGGCTACTCTATCTCTGGCTCTTATGGCGAGGTTTGCTGGAAGCTTGAACTTCTCCCTCGTCTCTCGGTAAACCATGTGGTGAAGAGCTACTGGATTGAACACTCTTCTCTCAAACGCTATTTTAGAAATGTAGTTACACGCATCCCGAAAAGCTTCAAGTGTAGCAAGAAGCTTCTGTGCATCCTCTTCAGACGGCTTAAGTTTGCAGACTACAGTTTTAAAGAGCCCCATCAAAAGCATATATGCAAAATCCACTATTTAAGCTTTAAACCTCAATTCCTCTCCACGACTGAAGTCGGGAGTCTCCTTGAGGTGTTCAGAATGATACTAGCCCTAATCAAACTCGGCCCGGACAAAAAGAAGGTAAAAGAAATAGCGGACTTCCCGGACTTCGAACTATCATGGAGAAGGCTGGAAAAAAACGGATACTTTGGAAAAGGAAAAGACCGGGGAAAAATACTCCTAGACTACGACACAGGCACAAAAAACTCTCTAATAGTATCGTTGCTGATGATGGCTCTAGTAGCAAAAGGATATGCTAAAAGGGTGACCATATAATGCCACTAATATATTTGAAGAAAGAATACTACGATGAGCTGGTGAAAAGAGGGTACGAGCCAAAAGACATAGTGAACACGCTAGTAGAAAAGTTCCTTAAAGAGGGAAAATAAAATGCCTCTAGTA
>Ga0080004_1136576_pt1 | contig 15517 bp, 15 predicted proteins | sample WasSprMetagenome_FD_69207 | JGI IMG/M metagenome (GOLD analysis project Ga0080004, IMG submission 69207) | Sulfidic aquatic microbial communities from Washburn Spring, Yellowstone National Park, USA - WS (SPADES assembly) (version 2) | ecosystem: Environmental > Aquatic > Thermal springs > Hot... | reverse complement strand
GCCTGCTGGACTACGCTAAATCAAGGGGGTACGAGGTTGTTGCAGTTTTAGAGGATGTAGCCAGCGGGCTTAACGAGGAGAGGGAATCGTTGAGCAAGCTCTTCGATCTTGTCGAGGAGCGGAGGATTAGGGTCGTAGTAGTGGCTTCTAAAGATAGGCTAACTAGGTTTGGTTTTAGATATTTGGAAAGGTACTTTTCATTTCATGGTGTAGATTTTAATTATTTTAAGACCTAGAGTGTATCGGTAGGAATGAGACAAACTGGTATGTTTGCTGAGAAGAAGGTTACAAGAATAGATGTCCTTATTCCATCATCATTCTCTTATGAGTCTCATCACCCTATTGAGAAGATTGTAAGGATTGGGAGTATCGCAAGATGTCTAGCTGCATCCCGCGTAGACACGTTAATAATATATCATGAAGAACTCGACTCCCCCCAGAGAGAGAATGCTCAATATATTAAGCTTGTAATGGACTACTTGAATACAGCACCTTACCTTAGGAGGAAGATTTACCCTTTAACTTCTAGATTAAAGTATGCGGGAGTATTGCCACCTCTAAATATTCCAACCCATCCTGAGAGAGAAGACCTTAACGTGGAGCATTATAGGGAGGGATTAGTGATCTCTTCGAACAAGAAATCCATCATCTATGCAGGGCTAAAGAAGATGCTTAAAACAGAAAAGAAATTTAGGAAGGGAGCGAGAGTAATAGTTAGAGTAATGCCTTCTCAGAATAAGATGAGGTTCAAAGTATATTCTAAGAAGAAAGCCAAGATATACTCGGGGTTTAGGACAGCCATAGTCTCACAGAGGCTTGACGAGATTGCTAAAGATTATGATGTTAAGATAGCAACCTCAAGGCTAGGCGTAGATGTTAGAAGTGTTTGGAGGGAGCTTGAAGAAAAGATTAAGAATGCAGATAGGATATGCATTGCATTTGGCTCAGCTAAGAGAGGTCTTGGAGAAATAGCTGAACTACATAAAATCGATTATGAAAAGACATTCGATTATATCATTAATACTTTCCCAAACCAAGCAGTAAGAACTATAAGAACTGAAGAAGCAATAGCATATACCCTTTCCATACTCAACTTAATTACATCCTAGAATAACTCTTCATATATCTAGTACAAATCTAAGGATGACTTCACTATCCTTCTTCAATATCTCCATCCTCCAGTATGTTGCAGCTTTAACATGGACTCCGATTCTATGCTGTTTAGGGTTAAATTGTTCTCCACACAGTCTAGCTGAAAGACTATAATTCTCGCCTACTCTCTCTATAGATTCTACTTCGACAACTTTAGCTATGAAACCATCAATATCGAATAATGCAATTAAGTATTGCAGCCACTCAACTAGTAAAGCTTCCAGGTCTTCCCCTACAATATTAACATCCTTCTCAATCCTACACTCTACATTCTCCGTAGAAGATATAGTATTGTAGAGTGCGAGAGCAGCTTGAGAGAAAGCTTCCTGGAGTGATTCTCCGTAAGCTTCTACGTAAACATCACTAATATGTTCAAGAAACTTGAAACCACCAACCATCCTATCCACAGTAACCAAATATAATCCCAATATTTCTATATAAGCTTCTCTTGCGATGACCTTTTAAATTATTTATGGAGAAGTCGTTATTCTATTATTTTCAGAGAGTTTCTTCCCATCCTTCTTCCCATGATTCTCCTGTACCCCATCCTCCCCATTCTTCTTCGACGCGGATTACTCTACGTCTTCTCCTAACGATAATTACTACAATAGCTATTACAACTATGACTACTGAAATTATTATGATTATATTCCTTATGTTTTCTTGTCCTAGAAAGGGCCAAGGCCATATCTGGGTTTGAGCAAAGCTTGTAGCTGTAGTATTCTCTACCTTAGGTGGATGTATCTCTACTTTAACAGTGTAGCCTCCTCCACCTCCAGCACCACCCATATTCTCAATAGCAAGGTAGAAGGTATTCACACCTGTCTTCCAATCTCCACGGACTCTAAGGGTTACAAGCTCCCCTTTACTCTCAGATTTATTATGTCTGAGGGAAAAACCATCTGGCGTGAGGAGGGATGCCCAGACCATTAGGTATGGTTCAGGCTTAACCTCAATGTATACCTCATCTTTAGGCTGGAGGTCTATGTTTAACTTGTAGTAATCTGAGTAGTCGTTCCCATATTCTTTATCAGCTAAGTATCCTCTGAAAGTAGTTGCTACGTCTCTAGAGATGGAAGGAGCTTGGATAGCATCTTTCATGTTAGCTCCAGCATCCCTCCCAGAGTCTGCATCAAAGAAATACTCGATAGATATATCTAGAGTATAGTTTAGGCTTCCACTACTCTTCCCAATCCTAACGTATAGTGTGTTTTCTTCAGGATTAGCTGGATCATATGCTAAGAGATACCTCATCTCAACCTTCCTTACTACGTTTTTTCCAATTACCTGGTCGACACCTACAAGCCTAGCTCTACTAGGAGAGTAGAGTGAGACCGTTGTTAACCCAGGCTCAATGCCCTTCAAGCTTCCAGTGATACTGACTTGGACACCGCTCTTCAAACCCTTAAGCATGTAGTAATGATTATCTTCAAACGTCTTGGTCAAGGAACCACTAATCGAAGCTGAGCCTGTAGAAAGGTCTACAGGTGCAGCAGTATCAAAATCAAGCCCAGGCTCTACTTCTTGAGAATAGGCAAGCGGGATACATAATAGCATGATGGAAAACAATAAAACCTTTAGGCTTGTCTTCCCCATCTCAGGAAAATAATCTTAATTCTCTCTGAAATAGTTTCCGCATATAATATTCCCCGGATATCCTCGGAGACTACACACATATAAACTTTGAAAATACTTCATGGAAATTTAAAATTAGCGGGAAACTGTATGAAGATAGATGGTCTACTACACTTCTTTCGAAACGTTACTGATTTTTACTCTTTCTTATTGGAATAAGTCTTCTCATGGAGTTTAGAGAAGTCTTAGATAGACGTAGAATTTGGAGTCCACCATCATAAAGGTAAGAGTTCGGTATTCATTTCTTTCTTTAGCGTCTCTCACCTCACCTATGCCAACCTAGTAGTACTTGTATACTAACTACATTAGATGGATGAATTCTTAGCCTCAGCATCTAAAGCTTTAGGCATATGAAGATGAGTAGAGCTTAAGTAAAATCGAGAGCATCATAAAGAATGTCTTAGATAAACTTAAGCTTTAAATTAAGAGTTTACAAGATATATGTGATAGTAGTGCTCGATGGGAAAGAGGTTATACCGAAGGTCGTCCAGCTTCTTACAAGGTTTCCTGAAGTCGTATTTCTAGCACTCATTGGCTCTCTAGCTACTAAGAGCTCAGGGGGCCATGATATCGATTTAGCTGTAAAAATCGAAGGCGGCGATAAGTATGCAACCTTAGCTAGACTTGTTAAAGAAATCTCAGAAGCATTGGGAGTGGGGGAGGAATTGATCGATATAGTAGACCTCGACCGTGCAGATGCAATGTTGAAGGCTAGGGTTTTACAAGAGGGGCTAGCCCTCGTTGATAAGAAAAACTTTAAGGAGAAGCTACATGAAGAGCTTAGCCAAGTTAATCCAGATTACTGGGAGTACGCAGCTCTCTCTCTAAGAGAATGGTTGAAGTTAGAGGACCCTACCCATATAGATGTTATGGTCGTTAAGAGAAGGATAGACTTTATAAAATCTGAGATAGAATTTCTGAAGGAGTATGTACTGTCTAAGAACGTTAACGATGTGGAGTCATCGCCAATACTCGGCAGGCTGCTGGAGAGAGGGTACCAGCTCATAGTTGAAGCTGTAATCGATATCTGTAGACATGTAGCTTCGGTAAAAGGATGGAGGACTGCTGGAGTAGCCAAGGACTACATAATGGAATGCGTGAAGCATGGAGTGATAAATGCATCACTAGCAGAACAGTTAACACATCATATAGCATTAAGAAACATCATAATCCATAGGTACCTAACTATAGACTATGAGAAGTTATATGAAGAAGCTCTAAAATTGACGAAACATGCAAGCGACTTCGAGAGATACCTACGAGAGTTTATTCGCAAAGAATCTGGATATACAACTCTAAGTTAAGCGCCGCACCATGCATGAAACATCATTCAGTGATGCTTTAATAAATGATGAACGATGATATTGTATGACAAAGTCTCCAACTAAGCGATATTTTTCCTCGGTTTTACGTTACGTGCTTCTAAGTATCGCTATGATTGATTCATAATCTTCCATCGAATTAACACCCAACCGTCTACAACTTTAACTATTACTATTGAGGTATCATAGAGCTTGAGGAGGTAGGGTCCGAGAGATACCTTAACCTCGTACGAGACTGTCTCAGAATACTCCTCAAGGCAATTGACTTGGAATCTTTCGCAGTTTATGGGTCTGTGGCCCGTGGGGCAGCATCCAACTATAGCGATGTTGACATCCTGTTGGTCTCCGACTCGTTTGAGGGGGATGATGGTTGTGAAAAATTTAGCAACTGCAGGATGTAAATTGTATTACGTGTTAAACTATGGTTAATGGTTTAACTTTGCCTCTTTGTTAAACTATATATCTTGGGTTTAACATACATTGTGCGAAAGTATGAGGGTTGCGTTGAAGATCCGGAAAAAGGGGGTATTAATTCTTCCCAAGAGGTTGAGGGAGGCTGTGGGTCTTGAGGAGGGAGATGATGTGGTTGTGGAGGTTGTTGGTGATGGCCTTGTTTTGAGAGCGCTGAAGCCTAAGGTGGTTGATGTTGACCTGAAATTCGTGGAGGAACTTCTAAGGGAGGAGGATAGATTTGAGGAGCAGAGACTTAGGAGGATGCTCCAAAGCGAAGAGAATAGTGCTTGATACTAGCGTGCTTGTTGAATATATCCTATCTAGGAGCCCTTATCGTCCAAAAGTTATATCGTTGCTTAATAGAGCGATGAGCGGGGATCCAAAACTCTTCATTAACACCATTACTCTTAGTGAGGTATTGTATGTTGCTTCTAGGATATATCGGGCAGCAGGATTGGAGGACCCCAACATGGAAGCATTACATTTCGTAGAGTGGATCAAGGGTAAAGCGGATATTGTGAATATTGATGAAGGTATAGCGATGAGAGCTGGAGAGTTGAAAGAGCAGCTACGCATCGCATTGCCAGACTGCTATGTAATATCAACGGCAGAGGCCATGGATGCAGCACCATTATTCAAGAGACAGGAAAGTGAAATGATACCTATAGTAAACATCCTAGAAAAACTAGGCGTATTATTCTTGAATAATGTAAGAATAGATGAACTTTGAATAAGCAGCAAAATAGGTAATCTTGAAAACCAATTTTTAAGACACGCTTCTCGGAAAATCGACTCCATTATCGTAAGTGAGTGTGCCTCAATACTCACTGTACTCCACTTTAGAATTATAACTTTCACTCTTCTGAGGTACTAGACATGCCTGATATGTTCAGGTGGGTAAGCTTTTCACATATCTAGGCCAAGCCCTATCGCTGCAAATTTTATTTCCTTAAATTCTTCTGGATCGTAGAGTCTTCTACAATCTAGGAGAGCTGGATTCCTCATATACTTCTTCAGCATCTCTTGCTTCAACTCTTTGTATTCAGCCCATTCCGTTGCAAGTATGCAAAGGTCTGAGCCAGTTAAGCACTCTTCAATAGTTATACAATAGATGACCCTATCTCCTAAGATCTTCTTAGCTTTCTCTAATGCTTTAGGGTCATGTACCTTAATCTCTACATCATATTTTAGAAGTTCCTCAATTAGCCGTATAGCTCTAGATTCTCTAACATCATCTGTATCAGGCTTGAATGCTAATCCAAGGACCGAGATTGTTCTTCCTTCTAGTCTTCCTACTAGTTCTTCTGCAAGCTTCAAAGCATTCTCTATCTGCGACTCATTTATTTCCATTATTGATTCAACTAGCTTGGAACGGAGCCCTAATTCTTCTCCAAATCTAAGAAATGCTTTAACATCTTTTGGAAAGCATGACCCACCCCATCCGAGACCAGCGTTTAGGAATTCCCTACCAATCCTCTTATCCATACCGATACCTTCAGCAACGACTTTCACATCCGCATTCGGTATACGTTGACAAAGCTGTGAAACCATGTTTATGAAGCTAACCTTGGCTGCGAGGAAAACATTATTAGCATACTTGATTAACTCTGCATTCGTCGGGTTAGTCATAAGAACGGGAGGTATAGACTCTCCATGAAACTTCTTATAAATATCTAGTAGAAGTTTTCCAGATCCTTCATCAATAGCTCCAATGATTACTCTATCCGGGTTGAAGATATCATAAAGTGCTCTACCCTCTCGTAAGAATTCAGGGTTAAAACATAAACCATACTCACCAAGCCTTCTACCCGACTTTTCTTCTAGGATTCTCTTGATAACATTCAAGGTTGTCCCAGGCGGTATAGTACTCCTAACAACTAGGAGGAAGTACTTATCAACTCTTCTTAAAGATTCACCAAGCATTTCTATCGCCTCCCTAACATATCTCAAGTCTACTGAACCATCTGGATTTGAAGGTGTTCCAACACATATGAAGCAAGCTTCGCTTTCTTCAACCATCTCTCTATAACTAGAAGTTACTTTGAGGGTCTTCTCTTCTAAGACTTTCCTTAATAACTCCTGTAAGCCTTCTTCATAGATAGGTGTTTCTCCCCTCTTGATTAATTCAATCTTCTCTAGATCTGTATCTAATCCAATAACTTTGAAAGACTTGGAAGCGAAAGCACAAGCCAATGGTAGACCTACATATCCTAATCCTACTACACCAACTCGATTAATCATCTACACTACCTACCTTATCATTCTCTCTGACTGGAACCATTTAACATATCTTTGAATCATTTCTTCAAGGTCGGTCTTCGGTCTCCATCCAAGGATATTCCTTGCCCTAGTATTATCACAGTAGCTTATGAGAGATTCATGGGGTTTAAGTTCCCTAAAGTTTACCTCAACCTTCCTATTGAAGGCCTCCATCATCAGTTCTGCAACTTTTAGAACACTTACAGGTCTACCAAACCCGATATTGAATATCTCAGCTCCATCTGCTTTCTCGCCTACCGCTATAGTCCCCTCCACAGCATCACCAACGTATGTGAAATCCCTCTCAGCAGGCTTAAACTCTCCATTAACCCACCTCCCATAGACTTCGACTGGCCTCCCAGAAGAAATATTTTCAGCAAAAATCTTGAAGACTATGTTTCCTCTACATCTCTCGCCTACAATATTAAAGTATCTAATTATTGGGCAGTCTAATCCGTACGTTTCTGCGTAGAGTTCACATAGTTTCTCACCGAAGAACTTACTCAAAGCATATGGTCCTTTAGGCTTAGGCTGGAGATCTTCTCTGAGAGGTGGCTGATGGTCTCCGTATACGCTTGAACTGGATGTAAAAATTATCTTAGGGGTAGGTTCAATAATCCTAGCTGATTCAAGTATGCTTAATAATGCTCTATAGTTATTGTCAAGATACTGGTAAGGCTCGTTTATACTAAGTCTATGGGATGCAATAGCTGCGAGATGGTATATCTTCTCAAACTCAAAGTTCTTTAGTAACTGGAGTGTGGCCTCGAAATCTCTTAAGTCAATATATGTTATCTTCAAGTTTTTCGAGCTTGGACTCCTTGCAATATATCTATAGTTGTCTTCAGGTGGTCTAGGATTACTTAATCCTACTACTTCTTCACCAATATTCAGTAGCTTCTCTACAAGGTGGCTTCCTATGAATCCAAAAGCACCAGTTACCAATATCAAGGCTCTGCATTAAAACGTGATTTAGGATGCTATATATTTGTCTCAGATGATAAGTGGTAGGATATTTCTAATGCTTTCCAAAGAGTTTTAGGGTTTCCAATATCTAGTCTAGCTATATGGTTTGGAAGCTTTACAGCCATAACTTTCTTCCCCCTCTCTAGCAAGCATCCTATACCATCGGTTAATTGTATCTCTCCACCTACTCCAGGGCTAACTTTAGATAAGCATTCAAAAATCTCAGTCTCGAAAATATATACTGGAAGTATAGCGATATTAGACCATGGTTTTTCAGGTTTCTCTTCAACCTTCTTAACTATCCAAACATTATCTCCTATCATTTTTCCACCTATTACCCCGTATGGACGGGGGTCATCAACCTCCATGACAAGTAGGGTTGCGGAGCAGCCGTGTCTATGATGTACTTCTAAGAGTTTATCAAGATGCTCACAGTTGCTTGAAGCAATATATGTATCTCCTGCATGAACTATGAATGTTTCATCTACTAGGCCTCTAGCTCTTAAGACCGCATCTCCGAAACCTTTAGGCTCAGGTTGATTCAAGAATACGACGGTACTATCATAAACCATATTGTAGAATCTCTCCATCTCTTCTGCATAATTATTCTTTCCTCTTCCTCTAAGTAGATTGATGAAGCCTAGGTCTGGTGTAAAATGGTCTTCTATAGCTCTCTTACCTCTACCAACCACGATAAAGTATTCACGGATACCTATAGAATATAATTGCTCAAAGATAACTTGGATAAGAGGCTTCAGCAAGCATTCATTGCCACTCCTAACGAATATTGGAAGCATCTCTTTAGGGATCTCCTTAGTAACAGGCAAAAGACGAGTACCCAAACCAGCAGCAGTAATAACAGCTTTCCTAACTTTAACCATCTCATGAAACCTAGAAACAAGAATCTTAATAAGATTTCTCCAGAATACATTATCCCTCTAATAGTGATACTTGCCTATGAGCATGCAGTTTCATAAAAATATGAAATAGATGAGATCTCAGGTCTCTTAAGGAGATATTGACATGGGTCAAAACTGTACCCTGAAGTGTAAAGTCTAATAGTCCTCACAAAGTATAACGTAAACATCAATACATAGGATGCTCTAATAAAATTCGCTGTTAATCTACTGTGCCTCTGGATCTCTCTTAAGCCTATTTCAATTAATACTGGTATCACTGGCAAGAGGTAAGCGAGATGCCTAAAGAAGTCTATGTCTCCTTTGAGTATTAAGAGGCCTGCAGACATAAGTAATCCGAAAATTGCTTGCCCTAAGACTAGTTTATTTATTTGTTTAAAATGAGCTAACGATATTATCAAAGGCAGTAGCGCTAGTAATCCTAAGAAATGAAGAACAATAGTAACTAAGAGTGTAAAGGAGTTAACAAGACTTATGTTTAGATATGCTTGGATATCTCCTGAACGTATCTCCCACGGAAGTATAGGAGTGACGGTCGTCATAAATGCTCGGTACATCTCTTCAAGTGTTGGAATATGAGGTTGAAAATCAGAATACGATACACCCCCACTCATAATAATATATAGTTGCCAGCTAACCAGCCCGACAAGCCATCCAGTGAAAATAATTAAGAGATTCTTTTTTCCAATTTCAGGTACGATTAAAAACACAATGATTAAGAATAATGGTAGAGTGACAGAACTTTCCCTTGCTAACATAAGGAGTAAGGGTATGGAAAAGAGTAAAGCTTTGTGATGTATCCCATTTTCCTTACTGACTTTCATGAATATGATCAGTAAGGATGTCGTCAGTGTTGTGGTTAGAGTATCTACATATGTACGGGTAAACAATAAGTAGATGGATGGAAACATCAATACAAAGACATTCAAAAATGATCCATTATGACGCGCCAAGATAATCTGGAGACCGAAGAATAATGCAGTTAAAGCTATTGGTATTATCTTATAAAATCCATCAGCAATAGCAAGCAACAGATAATATAGTGGAGATCTAACACACAATAATATTTCATAACTACTATAGATGGACATTATATTCTTAGAGCAGACAGGGTCGTATGAGAAGCCTGTTATAGACATGATTTTGGAAGTCCATATAACGATAGCTGGATCACCGTATGGAGGCGTTATCAGAATTACCGTACATAGGAGGATAAAATATGCAAGGATTGCTAGTTTATCCATCTGCCACATAATCTATTGATCCCTAAAACTACTAAGTTATAATGATTATCTCTTAATATCTTTGAGAACTGTTTGAATCAAAGTAATCTTGATGAAAGTAGTTGATCTAATTACCTCGAGCCTCAATATAGATATTCTATTACTTCCTATCCGCTCAAATTTTTAACTTATGTCATCTATACGAGAAAGGTTTAGGAAAATCAGATACAATAACTATGTAGATTAAGTTTGGGTTTTGTTAAAGTAAAGTTTAGAATTTATAATCCTGCTGATAAGAATAGATTTTGTAGATGTAGATGGTGTAGTAGATACAGGTGCAATATATACTGTTGTAAATAGAGGTTATCATGAATTGATAGGTCTTAAGCCAGTAGAAAAAAGATTATTTAGAGTATTTGGTGGCGAAGTCGAAAGAGAAGTAGGTATAGCAGAGATAGAGTTAATGGGTAGGAGAGGTGGGATAACGATAATATTTGGTGAAGAGAAGGATATTTCTATACTAGGAGTAACTGCTCTAGAAGCACTTGGTCTTGAAGTAGACCCAATAAAGAATACTCTAAGAGAATCAGAACTACTTATGTTATAGGTCTGTCTAGGAGATGGGGCTCCGTAGGTTAGAACCAATATGAGTAGCTCGCAAATAAGATAAGGATGATAACATAGGACAACGATTTTCAATCTCTACTTAGTACTTCCAAGTATACTCTGAGATATTTTAATGCAATGTTTTCAGGAGAAAACTCTTTAGCTGACTCTCTATTTTTGTTCTTCATCTCCTCTCTTAATTTCTGGTCTTCTAAGAGTAGAAGGACCTTCTTGGAGAGTTCCCGCCAATCTCTAGGATTAAATGAGAAGCCATTTACACCGTCCCTAACGATCTCTCTTAGTCCACCTACTCTAGATACTATTATTGGTAGACCCGAAGCGAGGGCTTCGGCTGCAACCATGCCGAAAGGTTCATAGATGGATGGTAAAACGAAGATCGCTCCGTCTTTAAGTATCTTCTCTACATCTGGTCTAAAACCCTGGAATTCTACATTATTTGATATAGATAATTTTTCAGCTAATTCTCTTAGTTCTTTTTCTTGACTACCTCCACCAACTAGTACTAGCTTAACATCTGGTTTCTTCTTTAAGATTTCAGATGCAGCGATAACCAGAGTCCCGATGTTTTTTGCTTTCTCGAATCTAGCTATACAGACTATGTTTAAGCCATGAGCTGTAATGCTTGAAAACCTTTCATAGTCTATAGGATTTGGTATGCCTACAGCTTTGAAACCATACTTCTTCAAGTGTTCCGCCATCCAATTACTACAACCAACAATCTTGTCAGCTAATCTTAACCCAATATTCCATGAAAATTTTAATAACAATTTATCAAGGAGACTATAACTATGAGGTGAAATGGATATCTCGAGGTTCGGGTCGCCTTCAACTGTATAGACCAGCTTTCTTCTGAGAAGTTTAGCTGCTAAACCAGTTACTAAGGCTTCCTTAGTCCCATGGCAATGCACGACATCAATACCGTATTTCTTAATTACTCTGAGAGAAGAAAAGAATAACCAAACCCAGTATGGTAAACTCTTAAAATAAAACTTTGATAATCTTATTTTGACGTTCTTCTCTCTAAGCCTCTGGTAGAGTCTTAGATATTCTCTTCTGGGGGTTGTGGATAGGAGGACTGGCTCGATACTCAATGATGTCAGCCCAAGCATAAGATGAAGCATAGCCATGGTTGCTCCACCAATATGGCTACCTGAAGCAGTAAAGAGAATCCTTATGTTCTTCATCCTTAAATCATCTCTTCATCCATATCCATTAACATAAATCTAACTCATACTATCTATGAATCTTAAACTTGTTTATATAGAGCAGCTAATTTACTGTTAAGATGGAATGATTAGAGTAATGACTTTCGTTAGACGTATAGCAGGGCTCCTTGAACCATCACTAGAATCTGAATTTTATGAAGAATTCACTGAACTCTCAAAATACCTAGAATTAATTGTTGTATCAGATATCGTAGATTCTCTAAATCATAGGTTTAAAGTCTATAGAGCATGGACGATCAAGTTTCCTAAATTATATGGATTAAGCAAGATTATATCATATTGTTATGCAGCATTCAAGTTTAGGAAGTCAGTAGACGTAATATATGTTAGGACGTTTAGTCCTCCTGAAACTATGGCTCTATGGTTAGGTAAGAAAGTTTTCGGAAAAAAGGCTATCCTACTACTCCCATCAACATGGTTCTTTGAACCTCCAAGCTTAAAGAATAGAATCTACAAGTGGGTATTGGCGAAAGCAGTTTATGCTGCAGACTTGATAATTCTCTATACACCCTTAATGCTTCCAGAAATAGAGAAGAACTTTCCAAAAATTATGAAAGAAAAAATAGAATATCTACACAACGCTGTAAATACTGAGAGATTTACACCTGGAGAACCAGATGGAGATATAGTTAAAAAATATATATCATCTGAGAAACTAGAGAAGCTACTACTCTATGTTGGTAGAATCTCAAGGAAGAAAGGAGTAATAGATTTAGTAAAATCATTTTCAAAAATTGTTGAGAAAGAACCTGACACAATTCTAGCTCTAGCAGGAAGAGAAGAGAAATGGTATGCAGATGAAGTTAGGAGGGTTGTTAAAGAATTGAGAATAGAAGACAATATAGTTTTCCTAGGTCCTGTTCCAAATAAAGATGTAATACATTTAATGAGAGCATGCAGCCTATTTGTTTATTCTTCAATAGGTGGGGAAGGCATACCCCGTGCAATATTAGAAGCGATGGCATGTGGTAAACCTGTTGTAGCGACAAGAGTTTCAGGGATCCCTGAAGCAGTTAGAGATGGTGAAACTGGCTACATTGTAGAAGTAGGAGACTATGAAGGTTTCTCAGATAGAGTTTTAAGAATTTTGAGAGATAAAGGATTAAGAGAAAGAATGGGTATGAATGCGAGAGCTTTAATTGAGAGAGAATTTAATTATGAGAAAATAATACCTCAACTGGCTCAACTTATAGAGGGACTATGTGGAAAACCAAGAGTGGTTAATAAATGAAAGTATTAATGGTTGGGAGAAGCAAATCTATAGCTTTCAAGGAGCTCCAAAAATACTGGGGAGAAGTTAGCTTCGTTAAACCTCCTCAGCTAGTTAAGATTAAGAGATACGATTTAGTAATAGGTCAAGAGCCTACTCTTAGGATTGGTCTTTACGCATACCTACTTTCTAAAATTACTAGATCGAACCTAGTCTTAGAAGTGCATGCTGATTATCTAGAATCAGGTCTAACCGCTCTCCAGAAGAGAATTGCAGAATACTTGCTTAGAAGGTGTAGTTTAGTTAGAGCAGTTAGCTGGAAGATCGTAGAAGATGTTAAGAAGCTAGGCGTGAAGAATGTTGTTATGATCCCCTCAATATATGTAAAAACAGATACATTTAGACCATTAAGAAGTCATTCATCTAGGAATCCGATAATCCTATCAGTAGGAAGATTAGTAGAGCAAAAGAATTTTCCACTACTACTAGATGCATTTAAGAAAGTTAAAGAACAGATACCTGAGGCGGAACTAGTAATACATGGAAGAGGACCACTGGAGAAAGAGATAGCGTATCTGGCCAGAAAACTCGGATTAGAAAATTTCAAATTAATTACTGACTGGATACCCGAAGAAGAACTAGCCTATCTATATAATGAAGCAGCATTGTTGGTAATTACATCAAGGTATGAAGGTGGACCGAGAGTAGCTTTTGAAGCAGGCGCATGCCATACACCATTCGTATCAACTAGGGTTGGAATACTCGTAGAAGTAGCTAAACATGGTGTACATGGATTATTCGCAGAGAGCGTTGAAGATTTCTCTGAGAAGATTATTATGATGATTCAAGATGCAGAGTTAAGAGAGAAGATGGGAGAAAACTTTAGAAAATTAATTATTGAAGAGTTTGAATGGGGAAAAGCAATAAAAAGATACGCGGAATGCTATCTTAATTATCTTTATGAACGAGATGTTAGATTCCGTTCATAGCTGCATTCATTGATTCTTTACTCTGAAACAATAATGGTTCATGGTAGTATGTCATAGAAATCTCCATATTGGTGAAATCTTAGAACCATTATTAATATATGCTAGGAATAAGTTGCCCAGTAAGTTTAGAGTAAGGAGTATTATGAGTAGTAGTGAGCCTCCACCAATTCTATAGAAGGGCTTCTTAGATAGTTGAGTTATCAGCTTGTTCAGCCCGTATCCACACAAGTGTATTATCCCTGGTAATGCGATAATCGCAACTCTAGGCTCATATATGGCTGGCCATAGAATAGATAACAATAGTGGAGGCAAAGCGATAAAGTGAACTATCTTGAATCTTTCTTCATTTTCATCTAGTAGAATCCCTACTAATGCTAAGATAATCAATACTGGGGTAAGCCCAACAATTAAATAACCTACCACCTTGATAGGGTTATAGAATACTCCACTATACTTCATTGATAATGAAAGACCAGTAGAAAGCTGAGTCAGGTAATTCATGTTAAACTGGATTGTTGTAAATAATTGCCAGATAGTCAATACTGTAAAGATGGAGAATAAGTAAATCCCTAGTTGTCTATAAATCTTCCTGTAGAAAAGTATAATGCAGATAGTAATTACCGATGTTAGGGCATTCTCTCTAACAAGAATGAGTAAACTAGTAAGTAGACCGTATGTCAACCATTTTTCCCTAGATTCTGTAACGTCTCTCAACCTACTGTAATATAGATATAATATTGTAAGATTAGAAGCAATGCTTGGGCAGTCAGTCATTGGTGCTGAAGAAACTAGTATTACTGCGAAGTTCGTTGTTAAAAGATATGAAGCAAGAAGCGCTGATTTTTCATCATATAATTCTTTTGTAAATTTGTAAGAAAGATAAACTGAAGCTAGATAAGATATTAGACTAATAATTGGTAAAGATTGAAGGGGATCTTGTGGAAGAATATAGGCCAGAACAAGTAAGATAGGTCTAACCGTAAAGAGCATAGTCTGGAAATCATTATTCTTTACTGATTTAGCCGATAAGATAAGATCGCTTTCAGCATATTTCTCAACATTAAAAAAAAGTGTAACAGATAATAAGATTGAAGTAATAATAAATGCTAAGATGATATGTTTATCATTCAAAAATATGTTTGACTTCATATTCTAACCCCGATTGACCCTATTGACAACAGTAGTCTGATACATCATAATAACTTTTATTCAAGTAGGAAGAGAAGCTTTTGACTAACCTCTTTAATAAATTTCTTGATTAGTTTCCTAGCTTCCCTATCTACTATGTATAGACTTGTGAAATATATTATTGCTCCTATCATTATCGTGAGAAGAGTTAAGGTTGTACCCGATGGCTTGAACAAAATTAAATAGACGGACATTGGAGTACATGCTAAAACAGTTAATGAAACATCCTCTAGGATCCTTTTAAGCTTAAGATACTGCATACACATTATCGATAGTATTGTGAAAGACATGGAAGCCGCCACTAGACGTGATAATGCAGCTCCAAGAATTCCAAGCCAAGGTATCATTAT
>Ga0080004_1216469_pt1 | contig 15524 bp, 17 predicted proteins | sample WasSprMetagenome_FD_69207 | JGI IMG/M metagenome (GOLD analysis project Ga0080004, IMG submission 69207) | Sulfidic aquatic microbial communities from Washburn Spring, Yellowstone National Park, USA - WS (SPADES assembly) (version 2) | ecosystem: Environmental > Aquatic > Thermal springs > Hot... | reverse complement strand
GCGGTTCTCAGGCCGAATACCGCAAGCCCTATAAACACGGCGCGCCACAGATCCATATGGCCCCCCGCGAGGAGGGCGGCGGCGTATGCCATCGGGAGCGTGAAGACCGTGTGCTCCACCCTTATAAACCTGAGCAACCTCGCGGCCGTGGCCCCCACAACTTCCGGGTCGAAAGACACGGAACGGGATCCGTGCCATTTTAAGTGATTTTCGAAAAGGCCTAACGGCTTGCACAGCGTGTAGGACGCGGTGAAGCGCCGACGGCAAAGGGGACACGGGGCCGATCACGGAGAGGACGACCTAGATAACAGGATAAGCCCCACATTATCAGAGGGGCCAGTCGGGCGCGGATGCCCCCACCCCCGGCGCCACCGAAGCAAACAAAATGCCGCCATCTAAGCACCACAAAGATTCCAACAGGAAAAGAAGTTTCTGTGCTGGTGGTTGATCTTATATCAAGCCGGGTTCCTGCGGTATGCGACGCAAGCGAAACGCAGATCAGAGAAATAAGTACGCCTAGCATACTTACATATACAACCAAAGAGAAGAATGTATGATGGCGAGAAAAATAACGAGACGTGGTCTCATCGGACTTGGTCTATCGCTTGGAGCGATGGCTACGCTGTATCCGTTCCTCAGATGGGGCTACGAAATTTCTCAACCATATACGCAGAGACACGCCGCGGCCAGAGGCGTGTGGTTTGAGAAGATCGGAGAGGCTCCCAGCGACAGCGAGGTGGAGTTGAGGTTTGTAGATGAGGCAGGCAACCCGGCGGAGTTTTCGGCGCTTCTCTTCTGGGAGCCGACAGGTGAGGTCGAAGAAGTCTACATACGGGGGAAACTGAGACTACCGAAAAGGGAACTTGTCCACCGTGTGGATAAGTGGAAGGAGTTTCTTGGCGGGCGTGGCGAGCCGCCTAAAACCGAAAACATCTTACTCACCATACTTCCCATCTCCACCTCCGGGGAGATACTGCCCTACACAGCGCTCTTAGAAGATCCCAGATTTACTAATAGAACCTACGTAGTGAGGGGGAGGCAAAACCGACGTGCTACTGGCCACTCCTTCGCTACATGTCCCGAAGCCAAACTGGTCTACGATACCTATGTAGACATTACCAACTGGGTTCCGGCCGTGGGCTTAATAGACCAGTCAAGCAAGGCATTTGGAGACGGTGAGGTGTTCTTCGGCTATGTTGTGGACGGCTCTGCTTTAACGCTCAACGCACACGGTGCGGTCAGCTTTGGTTATGGCACCTCAGCTAGAATAAGTAGCACATACAGCTGGAGCACCGGAACCCTCCGGAAGCAAGAGGCGAGGAGTTTTGCATTCGCAAGCGACGGCCAATCGGCCTCAATCGTGTTCTACAACATAAGGTTAAGGGTTTCAGTTATCGAAGTCTACACAAATTGTCTCGTCAGCGACGTCCGGGCAGTCCAGAACCCCATTTATATAGAAACGACGGAGACGCTTAACGCCCTCAACCACGTCCCGGCCGGGGCGTTAGACGCGGCGGAGCCTGTCCAATATCTGAGCTTCCTCGGGAAAGACGGCAGAGGAGGAGGCGGCAATGTGATTTGGTTTTTAGAGTTTCTGATAGACGAGCCGCTCCTCGACGTCGGCGGCAGGGTCGGCATCGGCCTCCCCGTGGGGTCCTACGTAAAAGGGGTACTCGGGCCCTATGCGGATCTCGTGGAGAAAGTATATGCGGCGTTAAACTTCCAGGGGTACGGCGGAGTTCCCCTTTACTCAGCCCATGTCTCCACCGACGCGCCGCCTGGGGTTAGATATGGGGCCTACATACACCGCGCCCAGCTCATACACTACCTAAAAGACTATGCCCTCAAACCGCTTAACACCATCGTGAGGTTGACAGATTAATTTTATAATGGGAGGCACATTTTTTCGTATGCGAGTCGGCATTTTATTGCTTGTCGTGGCGGCTTTGCTTCTGTTGTGGCTGGTTGTGGGTTGGCGGGGCGGGGTGGACCCCCGTAACTACGAGGTGGAGTACGCCGTGGTCGCGACATACGAGGCGGCCACCGGCAGGAGGGTTGTGGAGGTTGCGCGGTGGGTGTTGGGCGTTGGCGAGGAGAACTACACAGAGTTTCGGCGGCTGACGGTAATGTCGGAATATACGCTTTATGCGGCTACTGAACGCGGCCGCGTCTACACGGCAATGTGCGTCCCCGACGGCGGTTGCGGCCCCAGTAGCGGCCCCAGCCTGCCGCTCGACCTCAAGCTTTCTCCCTTTATTAAGCTACCACCCGGCGGGACCGAAGCCGGCTCATGTGAACACTTGGGATGGAGGGGCGTGGTATATAGGTATAAAGGCGTTGCGGTTTCGCTCCCTCACGCCGCATCTATGTCTAGGGACCTCGACGTGTGCATCTGGCGCGGCGTGGTGCTGTGGATGCGGGTGCAGGGCCCCGACGACACGTTGTGGATCAACGCCACCTACCTACGCCCCTACGATAAATCTAGGTACTGGCAGATCTTGAATACCGTTAAGAAATACAGCCGGTGAGGTGCGCGGCGGGCCCTAGGAGGCGGGTTAGGCGGCTGATAGCGTTGCAAATTTTTATGTGGATGTTTGTGAGTCTCCGTGGACGACGTTGATCGGCTTCTATGGAAGAAGGCGCTTGAGCTCACGGGCAGGTAGAGGGCTCCTAGGTGTTGCCAGCTGAACTACGCTACGGGCCACGTGGTGGCGGGCGAGGCTCAGTTGCGGAACGCGGTGATGGGGTGCAAGGTGGCCTTTGTTATGTTCTTTGGGAAGACATGCCCCTACTGCCAGATGTTTGACCCCATCTTTAGGCAGGTCGGCGAGAGGTATCGAGACGTCGCCAATTTCGTGAAGGCCGACGTGGAGCAGTTCTACCACATAGCGGCGGCGCTCGGGGTAATGGGAACCCCGCCACGGTGGCCTTTGTTGAGGGCCGTCCGGTGGAGGTTGCGCCCGGCTTCATGACGGCGCCTCAGTTCAGGCACTTAGTGGAGTCTGTGCTTGCATACGCTGGGTGCAGGTAATGTTTTAAAGGGGGATATCGCCTCCCTCCTATGGTTAGGGTGGTGGTTGTCGGAGGCGGCGCTGCCGGCGCCTCCGCCGCTGCTAGGGCGAGGAGGCTGGATCCCAACGCCGAGGTTATCCTGATCGAGAGGGGCTCCATGATTACACACGCGCCGTGTGGGATGCCCTACGCCATAGGGGGGATTGTGAAGAGCCACGAGGAGCTGATGACATACACTCCTGAGGAGTTCGAGAAGGAGCGCAACATAAAAGTTCTGACCAGAACCGCCGTTGTTGACATAGACGTGGATAAACATGTTGTGGTGACGAGGAGGGGGGAGACGGAGGAGAGGATAACGTGGGATAAGCTGGTCATAGCCACCGGCGCGAAGCCTCTCGTGCCCAATATACCAGGCGCCGACCTGAAGGGTATACTCACGCTGAGGCACCCCGACGAGGTGCCTGACCTGAAGGGCCATCTGGAGAAGGCTAAGACGGTGGCTGTGGTCGGAGGCGGCTACATCGGCGTTGAGATGGCCGACGTGTTGCTAGACATGGGCAAGAGGGTCCTCCTGTTTGAGATGTTTGACCAAGTGCTACCCGCCTCGCTTGATCCAGACACAGCCGCCGTGGTGGCGGAGGAGATGAGGGGCAGAGGCGTGGAGCTCCACCTAGGCGAGAAGGTGGTGGAGTTTAGAGGCGCGGGCCACGTAAACAAGGTGGTGACGGAGAAGGGGGAGTACCAGGTGGATGAGGTGGTTCTCGCTGTCGGCGTGAGGCCCGACGTGGATTTGGCGGTGAGGGCCGGGGCCAAGCTGGGCGAAACTGGGGCGATATATGTAAACGAATACATGGAGACCACCGTTCCTGACGTCTACGCCGCCGGAGACGCCGTGGAGAAGACGCACAGAGTCACGGGCAGGCGCGTTTGGATTCCTCTGGCGCCTACGGCGAACAAGGAGGGGCAGGTCGCCGGTGGAAACGCGGTGAAGGGACGCGTGATGAGGTTCCCCGGCGTGGTGGGCACCGCCGTGACGAGGTTCCACAGCCTATTCATCGCGAGGACGGGTCTCGCCGAGAGGGAGGCCTCGCAACTCGGCTACAAGACCCAGAGCGCCTTGATCAAGGCCAGGACAAAGGCGCATTACATGCCGGGCGCCGAGACGGTCCACGTCAAGCTAATCGCCGAGGAGTCGACGGGCCGCATCTTGGGCGCGCAGGTGCTGGGCAGGAGCCAGGTGGTTGCCTCCTATGTTGACGTGATGGCAGTCGCTATACAGTCGGGCTACACGGTGTCGGACCTATTCTTTGCCGACATAGGGTACATGCCAGACGCGGCGCCGGTGTGGCACCCACTCATAGTAGCCGCCAGGGTGCTGAGCAGGGGGAAGTTGTAATTTTTGGCTAGATAGACTTCGACTTTTTGTTGAAAAACGCATTTTACCTAAGTCGTTTCCTCACATATGATAACGATAATCGGAAGCGGCAGGGTCGGCACGGCGGCTGCGGTCATAATGGGGCTGATGAAGGTGGACTCCAAAATAACGCTGATAGACATAGTGAAGGGCCTGCCCCAGGGAGAGGCGCTGGACATGAACCACATGAGCTCAATCCTCGGCCTAGACGTGGAGTACTTCGGGTCAAACGACTACAAAGACATGGCAGGTAGCGACGTAGTCGTGGTGACCGCGGGGCTCCCCAGGAAGCCCGGCATGACGAGGGAGCAACTGGTAGAGGCAAACGCCAAGATAGTTTATGAGATAGGGAAGGAGATCAGGAGATACGCGCCCGATTCCATTGTCATCCTGACCACGAACCCGCTTGACGCAATGACGTACGTCATGTGGAAGGCCACCGGGTTCCCAAGGGAGAGGGTCATAGGCTTCAGCGGCGTGTTGGACGCGGGCCGTCTGGCGTACTACGCCGCTAAGAAGCTGGGCATATCCCCGGCTTCCATCCTGCCGATTGTGCTGGGGCAACACGGCGAAAGCATGTTCCCCGTGCCCAGCATGAGCTTCGTACATGGGGTGCCCTTGAGCAAGCTACTCACCGAGGACCAGCTGAGGGAGGTCGTGGAGGAGACCGTGAAGGCCGGCGCCAGAATCACGGAGCTGAGGGGCTTCTCCTCCAACTGGGGCCCCGGGTCCGGGCTCGCGGTGATGGTAGACTCGATTAAGCGCGACGCCAGGAGGTCGTTGATAGCCTCTGTGGCTCTGCAGGGGGAGTACGGAGTCCGCGACGTGCCCGTGGAGGTGCCCATAGTGCTTGGCAGAGGCGGCGTGTTGAGGATTTTGGAGGTGGAGCTGGCGCCCGAGGAGAGGCAGAAGTTCCTGCAGAGCGTTGAGGCCATAAAGAAGCTCATCGGCTCCATACCGCCCGCCTACCTTCAATAATATATACCAGGTTTTTTCTCTCTCCGTGTCTCAGGTACTGCTTGAGCTCGCGGGGGAGAGGGGCAAGCTTGTGGTTGCGGAGGACCCAGAGACCGGGCACGTATTTGCTGTAATTCCCTACGAGAAAAAGGCCAGCCCAGCCGTGGTGCGGGAGCTAAGGGAGCAGACGCTGGATCCGTGGCGATACGTCGACGGCGTGGGGTTTGTGTTAGACATAACCGCGTGGAACAACGAGGCCTCGCTTTCTCTAGAAGACGTGAAGAACAAGGTGGAGAAATACAGGGGGTTCATCGACCAGGTTTTCCAAATGCTTGAAAACATCGCTTCGAAGGAGGCTGAGGAGAAGAAGAGCAAGAAAAAGAAAAAGAAGAAGACACGTAAGAAGAAGGCCAAGAAAAGGTCTAAGAAGTCGGCGAAGAAGAGGTCGCGGAAGTAGGGGGCGATAAGCTTAATATAGTTATTTCGTTTTTCTGCGTATGGCTGTGCCTATAGGTGGACCTGAGGAGGTGCCTCACATTGAGGTCGACGAGGAGACGAAGGACATAATTAAGGAGATGCTTTCTCAGATGGAGACCCTCGTGGAGATAAACTTCTTCACAAGCGGCAACTGTGCGGGCCGCGAGACTAACTGGTGCGTGCCTACGGAGGAGCTTCTCGACTTGTTGACCCAGCTGGCGCCGCCGGGGAAGCTCAAGGTGAATAAGTACAGTTTTGAGAAAGACGCCGAGGCGTTTAAGAAGTTCGGCGTGGAGCCCCAGCGGGTGCCCAGCGTGTATTTCGGAGACGGCTTCATCAAATATCTCGGGGCCCCGATGGGGGAGGAGGTGAGGGCGTTCATCGAGACAGTGGTGAGGCTCAGCACTGGCAAGACGGGACTGAGGCAGAAGACGAGGACTGAGCTCGCCGCCTTGGCCCAGAACGCGCCTAAACGCGTATATGTTCTAACGGTGGTGACCCCCAGTTGCCCCTACTGCCCCTACGCCGCGTTGCTTGCGAATATGTTTGCCTACGAGAGCAGGGGGAAGGTCGTATCTATGGTTGTGGAGGCGTATGAGAACCCCGACATTGCAGACATGTACGGCGTAACTGGCGTGCCCACGGTGATCCTCCAGGCGGAAGACGCCGCCGTCGGCGACGTGGAGTTCGTGGGGGTGCCCCCAGAACACGATCTGTTGGCGCGGGTTAAAAACCACATGGGCATCGCCTAACGTAAGGTCGTTTCTGGCAGTGAAGAAGATCAGGGTCGCCACTGGCAATCCTCATAAACTAGCAGAGATTTCGGCCATCCTCACGCCTTATGGCATTGCGGTGGAGCGGCTAGAAGCGGAGAAGGTGGAGGTGCAAGACGACGACGTGGTTGCCGTGGCCCGGAAAGCCGCCGAGCTCCTGTGCCCCCGCTACGGCGACTACGCGGTGGTTGAGGACACCGGGCTTTACATTGACGCGCTGGGGGGCTTCCCCGGCCCCTACGCTGAGTATGTCTATAGAACAGTCGGGCTCAGGGGCGTGTTGAAGCTGCTGGAGGGCGTCGCCGACAGGTCTGCGGTGTTTAGGTGCGCAGTTGCCCTGTGTCTAGGCGGGGAGGTCCGCGTATTTGTGGGGGAGACCCGCGGCCGTATAGCGGAGGAGCCGAGGGGTAGCGGGGGCTTTGGCTACGACCCCATATTTATCCCCGAGGGGAGCTACCTGACCTACGCCGAGATGGGCGGGGAGGCGAAAAACGCTGTGTCGCACAGGGGCCGGGCCTTCGCGGCGCTTGCCAGGTGGCTTATCTCTAGCAATTTTTAAATAGTGGGAAGTGTTGGGTTGTGTGGACATGTTTAGCAAACCTGTTTACGAGTTTAGCACTAGGAACGTGGTCACTGTGGGGGAGAAAGAGAAGGTTGTAAACGCCATGAAGACCATGGTGAGTCTTGACATAAGAAGGTTGCCTATTGTACGCGGCGATAAGCTTGTGGGCATCATAACTATGCTTGACATACTTGACGCCATTTATTCGTGGATAAACGACAGAAATTCGGAGGGTTCTCTCTACAGCGATATATACATGAAGAGCGTAATAGAGGTGGGCACCAGGAGCGTCGTATCGGCGCGTCCCCACACTCCCATAAGCGAGGTGATCTCGCTGTTTCTCCGCCACAACTTCGGCTCGATGCCGATAGTAGACGAGGCGGGGAGGCTGGTCGGCATATTCACCGAGTGGGACGTTTTGAAAATCGCGTCTCAGCTCGACTTTCCCCACAGGGTGCGCGACGTGATGACGCGGATTGTATACGTCCTAACCCCCTACTCCACCGTGATGGACGTCTTGGAGGGCATCACAATCTACAAGTTTAGACGGTACCCCATCGTGGACGAGACGGGGAAGGTGATAGCCATGTTGCACGCTAAAGACGTGCTTAGGTACTTCGCGTCAGACGACACGATAGAGAAGATAAAGCAGGGGGCCGTGGAGGAGGTGGTAAACACCTACGCGATAAACATAGCGAAGGCCCCCATCTTCTTGGCTAAGCCCAACGACCCCGTCGATGATATAATAAAGAAAATGCTTGAGTACGACGTCGGCGGCGTGCCCGTTGTGAACGAGGAAGGCACCGCGGTTATCGGCATGGTCACCGAAAAAACGCTGATGCTACTGTTTGAGGAGAGCCCGCCGCAGTAGTAGAACCCCCATAGCCAGCACAAGCACAGCCGACGCAACGGTCATTCCTGCCAACACGCCGATCAGCGCCGTGGGGGTCGACACGACGGCAGAGAACGCAGATTCACACTCAAGGCTTAGGCTTTTGGTGCTGTAGATCTCCAGGTGTTGCGTGGCTTGTGCGGGGTTGAGGAGTTTATTCTTGTCTCTGCAGGTGATTTTGGCCTTGGGGTCTTTCACCGCCACCACAACCATGTCCGTCCCCGCGGTGCAGGATATGTAGAACCTGGGGGCGTTGGGGTAAGTGCCGAGGCTGCAGTCCGGGTTCCCGTAGTAGATGCCGAAGACGGTGAAAGACCCGTTGAAGTACCAGCCGAGAGGCACGTTGGGAAGCGGCAACCTGTCGCCGTCTACAGTAAGCGTGTTGTTTCTCACCGTGGCCGTGAAGTTGCCGGAAGGCCCGTGGATTATGAGGGTCTGCGCCAGCGCAGTCGCCGCGAGCAATGCGGCGAGGAGAAGCGCCGGTCTTGACATACACGGCGCTTAAGTATAATTTAATAAACCTTTTGTTTTGCGTGGCTTTCCACCTGCTTCACCCGCTGATTCAAGAGGCCTTGAGGGAGAGGGGGATTGAGGAGCCGACCGAGCCCCAGAAAATGGCCATACCTGAGATACTGGAGGGCCGTAACGTGCTGATCATCGCGCCTACGGGAAGCGGCAAGACGGAGGCTGCGATGTTGCCCATCTTGTCTAAGATGCTTGAGCAGGATGTTGAGAAGCCCGGCATCTACGTGCTGTATATAACTCCGCTTAGGGCGCTCAACAGGGACCTCCTCGACAGGATTAGGTGGTGGGGCGAGAGGGTCGGCTTCAGAGTTGATGTGAGACACGGCGATACGGATAAGGCCGACAGGCAGAGGCAGAGCAAGACGCCGCCGCATATATTGATAACCACCCCCGAGATGTTGCAGGCTATTTTGACGGGCCGCCGCCTGTTGGAGCATCTGAAGGAGCTTAGGTGGGTTGTCGTCGACGAGGTTCACGAACTCGCCGAGGACAAGAGGGGCGTCCAGCTGAGCATAGCGCTGGAGAGGCTGAGACACCACATAGGGCGCGACTTCCAGATAGTTGGGCTTTCAGCCACGGTGGGGAGCCCGGTTGAGGTGGCCAAGTTCCTCGTGGGGAACGACAGGCCCTTCAAGGTCGTGCTTGTAAACTTCACCCGGTATATGCAACTAGACGTGGTGAGGCCGGAGCCCACGCAGGAGGATTACAAGCTGGCTGAATCCTCGGGCTTCCATCCCGACGTCGTCGCCCGCCTCCGTATCATTAAGGAGCTGGTGGAGGAGAACAGGTGCACGCTTATATTTGTCAACACCAGGAGCATGGCTGAGCTCCTCGGCTTCCGTCTCTCGTATCTCTTCGGCGATCTGCCGGCGGCTGTACACCACTCTTCTCTCTCCAAGATGGTCCGTATATCCGTGGAGGACAGGCTGAAGAGGGGTGAGCTGAAGGCCGTTGTGGCCACGTCGAGCCTCGAGTTGGGCATAGACATAGGCCACGTGGACCTCGTAATACAGTACATCTCGCCGCACCAAGTGACCCGTCTCCTTCAGAGGGTTGGCAGAAGCGGCCACAGGTTGTCGGCTGTGCCGAAGGGCGTCATAATCGGCGAGGATGTAAACGATGTGATGGAGTCCATGGTTATCGTGAAGCGGGCGAGGGATGGCCTAATTGAGCCTACGCAGATCCCGCACAAGCCCTACGACGTGTTGGTCAACCAGGTGGTTGCCTTTCTACTACTCAAGCCGCGGTGGAAGCTGGAGGAGCTCTACAGCGTCATAAAAAAGGCGCATCCATACAGAGACCTAACCCTCGAGGAGCTCAGGAGGGTGGTCAAGTTCATGCAGGACCTCTACCCCAGGCTAGCCATGTATTTCGAAGACAGCGACACCGTGACGAGGCCGAGGGGCCGCGGCTTCTACCGCTACTTCTACGAAACGCTTTCTATGATCCCAGACGAGAGGCAGTACGCCGTAATCAACGCCAACACGGGGGAGCTCGTCGGGACGCTAGACGAGTCCTTCGTGGCTGAGTACGGAAACGTGGGGGTCAAATTCATATTCCGCGGCAGGCCCTGGCTTATCGCGGGAATAGAGGAAAGAAGCATAAAGGTGGTGGAGGTGTCGGATCCCACCGGGGCGATCCCCAGCTGGGTGGGGGAGGAGATACCTGTGCCCTTCGAGGTGGCTCAACAAGTGGGCGCCCTGCGCAGGGAGATACACAAAGGCGCAGACCCCCGCGCAGTTGCCGAGGAGTTCGGCGTCAGCGAAGAAACCGCCAAATTCGTGGTGGAGGAGCTCGCCAAACACAACGGCCCCGTCCCCGACGACAGGACGGTGGTTATTGAGCAGTTTCGAGACAACGTGGTGATCATCCACGCGGCGTTTGGCACCCAAGTTAACCGCACGCTGGGGAAGTTGCTGGGCGAGCTACTCATAAAGCTGCTGGAGAAGCCCGTGGGGGTCCACCAAGACCCATACGGCATAATTATCCAGTTCTCGGAGCCTCTGCCCGCCGAGCTTGTAGGCGAGCAGATACGCCAGCTCACCGCCCTAGACGTCCGCGAAGTAGCCGAGCTGATAAGGTCCGCCCTCGTCAAGTCCGGCTCCTTTAAGCGGAGGATCCTCCACGTGGCCAAGAGGATGGGGGCTGTGGACAAGGAGGCAGACGTCTACAGCGTAAGCATGTCGAAACTGGTGGAGGCCTTCAGCGGAACCCCGGTCTTCGATGAGGCCCTGAGGGAAACTCTTGAAAGAGAGCTGGACCTGGGCCACACGGCGGAGGTGATACAGCGGATAAAAACAGGCGAAATAGCGGTGGTGTACGTAGAGGGGCCCACCTACTTGGGCGAGGTGCTTTACGAAAAGCTTTCACACAGGCTTGAGATAATCCCACCGGAGAGGCTCAGGAGGCTTGTGCTAGACAGCACCAAGGCCCGCCTGCTCAACTACACTATGTTGGCCGCATGTCTAGAATGCGGGTGGTACGGCATGATACGCGTGGGCGAGGTGTCGGAACTACGGTGTCCGCGTTGCGGCGGTACAAACATAGGAGTTCTGCGGTCCGTCAGAACAGACAACTTGGAGAGAGAGGTGAAGAGGGGATACGAAGAAATCAGGCGAACCGCCGAAGTTCTGAGGGCCTACGGCTGGGTGGGTCTATATGCCCTCGCCTCCAGACTGCCTATTGAGGCGGTGGAGGAGGTGCTGAGGGAGCTCGACGGCGCTGACCTCAACAAGTTGACTGAGCAACTGCAACACGCAGAACGCGAACACCTAAAGCAACGGCTTCTCGACTAGCTTCTCCACGTAGTAGCTGTATAGATCCTCCCGGCCGAACTGCGCAAGGTCGCGCCTTATGTACTCCTTGGCTTTTTCTCTGTCCATCGGCGCCGCCTCGCCCCCTCTATATATCGAGAGGGGCGGCACGTCTCTATCCACAACTCCGTAGAGGTGCGAGAGGGAGCCCACGTATTTCCCCCCATATATCAGAGTTCCAATTGCCGTCTTTACGAACTCGCCAATGACGGGCCCCAGCTTTCTGTAGCTCTTGGCGGAGTAGGAGGGCCTTATAGCCCCCAGGGTGTTCTTCAAGTTAGACACGGTGGTCCCCGCGCCGAGGTTCACAAAGGGGGCCACGTAGGAGTCGCCGAGGTATCCCCCGTGTTGCTTCCGGGCATAGGCGTCGACAACGGCGTTTTTCGCCTCGTCGCGTATCTTCGCGTCGTAGTAAAGCGCGGTACCTGGACGCACATAGGTAAAGGGGAGCACCGCCGAGCCAGGCCCCACGACCGCGGGCCCCTCTATGTATGTATATTCATAAACCTCCCCCCGGACGTACACATCCCCCTTCACCAAGCCCCTCACCTCTCCCTTCAGAAGCTCCACCCCAACCTCCCGAAGCCTCGACAGCGCCTCCCTCATTATTTCGGCGTTTACCTGGATCAAGTCGGCCAAGCTGGTAAACGGCTCCGCCGCATGCTCCCGCCCGCCAAAATCCAACCTGCGTCCGCCGCATCTTAAGTTGCGGCTCCGCAGGAGGTGGGGGACGCACCCCACATCCATCTTCGGCACGTCCGGCGGGATCCCGCGTCGAATTTCAAACCGGCAACCCTCAAGAATCAGGGGGAGATTCGCCGTTTCCTCCACGTAGATTATCACCCTGCCCTCCCCGCAGAGGGCGAGGGCAGCCAGCTCCACGATTCTAAACCCCCCAGCCACGATATACGGCGGAGGCGTCGCCAGAGGAGGCGCCACACTGCCCACAACGGCTAACTCCATGGATAAGCTTATTAACTAGGTTTTAAAGCTGTGCGGAGAAATGATCGAGAAGGCGGTAAGGAAGATACTGGGAGTCGAAGACTCGCCTAAGTGGCTGGAGAGGGAGGTACTCAAAAAGATGGAGGAGGGTCTAGACCTGGAAAGCGCCGTCGGCTTCCTCGCCCCCTGGCTCCAGCAGATACATAGGGCCAACCTTGCCAAATACAGGCCGGGACGCGGCATGATAAGAAAGGCGGCCCCCTTCCTCACGGCCGAGACCGTGGAGCGCCTCGGCTACCGCGTGGAGTTCGTAGAGTTGTTCGGCTCCACGTTCCCCGCGGCTGTGCGGGGGGAGGGGATCTACACCCCCGTGGTGCCTATTTTCGACTGCAAGAAGAGGTCCCAATACATAGCGGCCAAGACCAGGAAGCTTATGGAAAGCGTAGTCCAGATCACGACTACTAAGGAGGTGGAGGGCGTCTTGGCAGACGTGGTGAAGATGGATAAGCCGCCGTATTACTACCTACACGTGCCGGCAAACCTCTCGAAGCTGATAGAAGAAAGCACGCCCATCACGGCCACCGTCAACAGGAGATACAGGGGAGTCTACTACTACTGGAAACACTTCCGCGACAGGGGCTACCTAGTGCTGGTGGGGAAGGAGATCGGGGGCGTCACCGTCGACCTCCTAGCCGTTGGGCTAGGCCGCTACGCCGTGGTAAGCGGAGGAGACAGGAAGATCGCAAGGCTCAGAAAAGTGGTCGACGCCGTCTACCTGGCCTGAGTCTGGGCCTTCCTCCTCTCCCTCACCTCGGCTATTTCCTTCTCCAAGAGGGAGATGTGGAAGCTCAGCTCTTCGATGCCCAGCCTCTTAGCCACGTCTTTGCCGTATTTCAACAACTCCTCAGCCTCTCGGAGCTTGCCCTTTCTGACCTTCTCCTGTGTGGTGTAGATTATGCACTCCACGAGCTTTTCCTTAAACTCCAAAGCCTTGTGGCTGTTTCCCCCCTTCTCTGCCCAAGATACTAAACGCTCCCACCGTGTGCATGTAGGCATGGCGGCTAGATGCAGTTGCCTTATAAACTTTATTCAAGAAGAGCGAGTTGCGCCTTAAGCCTCATCAACCGCATATACTCCTCCTCCATGCCGAGCCTCTTCGCGGTTTTAAGCGCCTTGGCGAGCTTCTTGCCGAGTTTCATGGCTATCTCCGGGTTTCTTGGTATGACGCCGGCCCTCACCTTCTTCACGTAGTCCTCCACGTCTCTTATAACGACGGAGACCTCTTCGGCGGCTAGGTCCATCTCCACGTCGTCGACGGCCGCATTGCCGCCTTTCTGCACGTTTACAGTTAGGACGATGGGCTCGACGAGCACTCTCTCCCGCGGCCTCTCTAAGTTGTACTTGCCCAGGAGGTACCCAGCTATTAGGTAGCGCACCAGCTCCGACACCCCGTCTAGCCCCTCCTTCTTGGCGAGGTCCTCCAGCACCGCCTTCACCTTCCTGTGTACGCGTACGGAGACTATTGCGCCTTCTTTGTCGGGCGCCCTAAACAAGTCGTTATAGGTTAAGTCGAACTCCCTCACTTCGTTCATGTACATCCACTACCTGAGGTTATATACCCCTAGCAACTAATTTCCATATCTATAACACGCGTTGAGGCGTTTACACAGTGGTTAACCGCCGGCTTTATATAACACAATTTAAAAACCCCTCTGCGGCCCCCTCCGTGATAACTCTGCTGGCCACGTTGCCGTTTATAGGTCTTGCCATCGCCGGGCTGGTCAGGGAGTACTTGTTCTGGAGGGGCACCGAGCCTACCACGCCTCAGAGGTGCAGGAAGATCACAGTAGTTATACCGATGAGGGGGGCGTACCCGTGGACCGAGGAGAACCTAAAGGCCATAACGTCGCAGAGGGCTGAGGCGGAGGTGGAGTACCTCTTCGTGGTGGATACGCCGGACGACCCCGCGTTTGGCGTTGCGCAGAATTTCGGCCGCGTCGTTGTAAGCGGAGGGGAGGGCAAGGGCGCCGCGCTTGCGGCTGGTCTGAGGCAGGCAGGGGGCGACTGCGTGGTTTTTGCAGACGACGACATAAGGCCGGGGCCGCGGTGGCTTGAGCTCATGACGGCGCCCCTCTCTATGCATCACTCAGTCACGACGTATAGGTGGTACCTAGGCCGCGGCCTCTGCCACAAGGTGAGGTTGGCAATAAGCAACATGGGCTTCCCCGCCATGTTGGACAAGAGGTCGAGGTTTGTGTGGGGCGGCTCCACCTCCTTCAGGCGGGAGTTCGCAGAGAAGGTGAACCTGGCGGAGAGGTTGCCGAGGTACATAAGCGATGACTACGCCGTGTACTCAGCCCTGAAGGAGGTGGGCGGCTCCATCTGGTTTGCAAAAGGCGCCGTAGCCCCCACGCCGGACCCCCAGTGCAGACTGGGCGAGGCCTTTCGCTGGGGCATACGGCAGATCCTCATGGTCAAGTGGCACGCCCCCGCTGGGTGGTACGCGGGCCTTGTGATTTACACCCTCGGCTTTCTACTCTCGGTGGTTCTCCCGCTGGCCGGGGCGTTGTTGTCAGACACCTGGCTACTAGCCGGCCTGGCCCTTCACCCAATCAACCTGGCTAAGGACGTGATACGCGCTGGAGGCGTGAAGAGACACGCCGGCATCCCCATCAAGATACGCGACGTGGTAGCCACCTGGGCCGTCGGCAACTTCGTCATCCCCCTAGCCGTGTGGGCTTCCGCGTTTGTTAAATGTATAAATTGGAGGGGGAGGAGGATATGCCGGCGATAGACTTCTACGTCATTTGGTCCGCGTTGAGGGGAGTATTTATCCTCGTTGCTAAGTTGCTGGCAGTGCTGGGGCTTGGCGAGTGGGGCGGCCGCGTGATAGCGGCCCTGCTCTTCGCCATGTTCTTCTTTCTCGCAGGTGTGTTTAAAAAGACTAGGAAAGTCATCGGCATCTTATTAGCGGTCTTCATAGCTTTGGCGGTGATGCTGGCTATGCTATGACAATTTTTTAATGCCGTCAATGTATACGGCGTGGTCAGAATCGCGGTAGTTGATCGTGATGCTTGTCAGCCAAGGAAATGCGGCCACGAGTGTGTCAAGTACTGCCCAGTTAACCGAAGTGGAAAGGTGGTGTGGATTGATGAGC
>Ga0080004_1110430_pt1 | contig 15524 bp, 17 predicted proteins | sample WasSprMetagenome_FD_69207 | JGI IMG/M metagenome (GOLD analysis project Ga0080004, IMG submission 69207) | Sulfidic aquatic microbial communities from Washburn Spring, Yellowstone National Park, USA - WS (SPADES assembly) (version 2) | ecosystem: Environmental > Aquatic > Thermal springs > Hot... | reverse complement strand
AGAAGATTGTTGATGGTAGATTTCTAGGTTTATCTAGGGAGCTTAGGGTTGATGTTTTCATGGATAATAGGCTTGTAATTGATGTTAAGACTGGTGATGTTAGGGATTTTCATAAGTATACACTTGCCGGCTATGCTCTCGCCATAGAAGCGGACTTGGAGGTTCCTGTGGATTATGGTGTAATATTGTATTTGGCTGTTAAGGATGGTTTTGTGAAGGTTAAAAGTGACCTATACTTCATTGATGATACTCTTAGGAGGGAGTTCATCGAAATTAGGGATAAAGCCTTCGACATAATACAGGTTGGTGAAGACCCTGGATATCCACCCTCATGCCCAGACTACTGTATATACTACGATTACTGTAAGACTAGGAGAATTGGTGGGCATGGTTAGGAGAATTATACTTGATGGTTATGGATACTATTTGGGGAAGAAGGGTGGAATGCTCATCATAAGTAGAGGTGAAGAGAAGAAGAGCGTTAGTGTTGGTAATATTTCATGTATAATAGCCAATGCCAGTGGACTTAGTATGAGTGGAGATGCACTACGACTTATGCTAAAAAACAATGTACAACTAATACTTTTATCTGGAGATAGACCTATAGGTAGACTTCAACCTATAGGTAGGGGTGGATCTGTAAAACTTAAGAAGGAGCAATTTAAAGCTCAAGAAGATGAACGTGGAGAGTACATTGCATGGAGAATTGTGACCAACAAAATTGAAAATCAACTGAACTTGCTAAAGAGGGTTAGGAAGGCTAGGATTAGAAGCAATCCAGAGGTGGCTGAGAAGCTGGCTTGGTACATCACCAGGATAACTGAGGTTAAGAAGTATCTTGAGGATTATGGTCCAAGCAACAATAGGCAATTATATGTGTCAAAAGAGGCTGAAGCAAGCAAGTATTATTGGGAAGCCTTAAGCCTAGTGATTCCAAGTGAAGTTGGATATGATGGTAGGAGGAGGAAGAAATATGATATGCCAAAAGACCCATTCAACCTCTCTCTAAACTACCTATACACAATACTTGCAAGTGAAGTTTGGTTTGCAGTGGAATTGTCTGGATTAGATCCATACATAGGTTACTTACATGAAGATAGTAGTAGGAGGCCTTCACTGGTTATGGATTTAATGGAAGAATTCCGCCAACCAATAGTGGACAAACCACTAATATCACTATTCACATCAAAGGATGATTGGAAGGGGGTTATGGAAGCTGATGGGAAGCTTAGTGAAGAGGGGCGTAAGAAGCTTCTAAAACTATTCTATGAACAACTGAAAACTAAAACTACATTCATGAATAGAAGCATACCAGTAAGTGGACATATACATCTACAGCCACATAGATTAGCAAAATACATCATGAAATACTCAAACACATATCAACCATACAATGTGATTTAAATGTGAGGGTGAAAGGATATGCATACACTAGTAATATACGATATAACTGACGACAAGATAAGACTCCTAATAGCACAAGCATGCAAAGAAGCTGGACTCGTAAGAATACAGAAGAGTGCATTCCTAGGGGAGATAGATGCTCAAAGGAGGAAGGATTTAAAGAAGAAGCTAACAAAAATATTGGGGAAGAATAAGGGGAACATACAAATATTCCAAATATGCGATGCAGACATAAAGCTCAGGGAGCTTATTGGAGAACCATACGTGGAAGAGGAGGAGGAAGAAATACTCATACTATAACGGCGATAATGAATGTCGGAGGAAGAAAGATACATAACACCACTACAAGTCAGAGACTACATATTCTGCCCAACAATACTATACCAGAAACACGTTAGAAGGATAATGGAACCAGAAACGGAAATGATGAAGGAGGGGAAGGAAGAATATGAAAAAGATAAAGCTGGAGCAGAAAGGAGGAAGAGCATACTGGGGGAAGTGAGAATAGAAGCGGAAAAAGTGCTATTTGGAGTACCATTGAAAAGCGAAAAATACAAGATAATGGGTGTAGCGGATGCAATATACTGGAAGAATGGGAAAATGCACATACTAGAAATAAAGTATGGAGATGTGAAGAAGCCATACCCAGATCACATACTCCAAACAGCAACATATGCAATAATGGCAGAAGAAACACTAAAACAAACAGCATACAAAATAGTACTATACTACAAACAATCAAAACTATGGCACGAAACAACACTAACAAAACAACTAAAAAACTACACAACAAAAATCATACAAAAAACACACGAAATAATAGATGGAAAAGTAGTACCACAAACAAAATGGACAAACAAATGCAAAACATGCTGGTACAACAGGATATGTCATTAAAGTTAAATGTGTAGGTGTTAGCTTAGATAGTAATTGTGAAAGTCCATTAGAACTCTATGGAAGTCTGATAGTCCTCCTCCACCTCTTAATTTATATGCCGATAGATAATCGACTGTTAAAAGTGTTGTGAGGAAAATTAGGGAGGTCTTTTTAAATATTGAGCATCCCACAAAATTATCCCATATCTCTCTGTATCCGCTTTCTCTTAAACTAGCATATGTGACATTTTCAACGAACATTTTCACACTTCCGCAAATTTTAATCTCTTCAATTAAAGTATCAAAAACATGATCCAACGCTTTTAGTTCCCGTTTATCCTTTAAAAACTTAATCAATAAATTTTTTAACTCGTCTAATTTCAAGTCCTCTAAAGTAATATCGTATTTCAGCTTTACTTTTCCACGTTGCTCTGGATTCATGGCATGATGGTGGAATAATATTGAAAAGCTGCATGCTGAAAGTATATTGCTATCCGCATTGGATTCTACAAACCCATATGAGAATTTTTCAAAAATGTGGAAGGAGAGGAATTCATGACCTTTAAACGATAAGTACTTCACATTACGTTCATCATCATATTCATAATTCTTCTGATAAAATGCTTTCCCAACATCATGAAATACTATCATTAGTCTTATAGCATCGCTTGGTTTTATACTCCATTCACATGGCATTTCCATCAAGTACCTGTAAATTCTCGAATTATTGAAATTGGATATTATCTTCATACACTCATCTATGTGATCAACCAACTTTTCCCTTATGGAAAATCCTGAACCTTCTTCATAATAGCTGTAGATGACATATTTATTCATACTCTATCATTAACCCCCTTTCACCATCATAATTTGCATCTAAAATGAAAGCAGAGATACCTTCTTTACTCATTATTCGTAGGAGATTTTCGATTCCCCTCACTGGATTTCTCAACTCCTTGACAGTATTTTCATCTAGTGGCTTAATATGAGTTGTTGGACGCTCATGTTCACTTTCACGTGATTTGCAAATGCAACTTTTTATAAGTGATTTTTCCAGTAGTTTTGTGAAAGTATTAAAGGATATTGGGATTACTAGTTTCTGTAAATTCTCTAAATCGTAATTTTCATTTTCCGATATTAGTGATTTTGGAATTATGGGTATGAGTATGGAGTCTCTAACAAAACTTCCCTCTAACCTCATTAATTGTTTTAATGCTGAATATGGCATAGTCTCTATATTTAAACTAATGTTTAATAATGAGGTTACCTCCCTACTTTTAACTTTAAAATCACTTTCATGATACACCATATTCATTAAATCCTTATATCCAATCACATCCTTTGAAGATGGTACATGAAAGTTTATTCTCCCTTTACTCTTTGCATTAAGCAAAGAGTCCAAAGTTCTCTTGGTTAAATCGTAATCGTAAACCTTATATTTCTCATTATTTTCTCCACTTTTCTTAAGACTATTTTGCTCATCTATTTCGTACCATATTAGTAAAGTCCCCTTTTCTTCTCCTTCATACCTCAAAAACCTCCCCACCCTTTGTATCAACGAATTTATTGGTGCAATTTCAGTTATCATTAAATCAGACGATATGTCGATGCCAGCTTCGATGACTTGTGTTGAAACTATTATGTATTTGTCCAACTTCTTGTACTCTTTTAATTTTTCAATCTTCTTTTCCTTATCCTCTTCACTAAATCTCGAATGCAATAGTAATTTAGGGGTATTGCTTGTTTCGAGTGCATTATAAAATGATATCGCATCTTTTACCGTGTTAAAAATCACTATTACCCTTTTACATGAACCTTCGTCTATTTTGTTTTGAATATACTTCTTGATGTAATTTTCCCTATTCTCTTCCTTCAATCCTACAATCTCAATTTCGTAATTTTTACTCAATCTTTCATTAACAAATTTTTCATCGATGCATTCCTTCCCAAACCTAATGAATCTTATTCTACTCATATGTTTCCTTAATTCTTCTTCCAATACTTTTTCGAAGGCTGTGGGTATCGTTGCTGACATCAAAACTAATTTTTGATTATTCCTGATGGATAGATGGATTAATGCTACTAGGAAGTTGAGGGATTTTATTTCATCAGCAAGTAAGTGTACTTCATCTAAAATTACGTTTGACAGTGTTACGGATGCAACTGAGAAGAGGTAGTGGCCGAGGGAACCCATGGAAGTTCCACTCCAATACTTCACAACTTTATCAAAATCTTCAGGTGAAAGTCCAAAGAGGGTGAAGGATAGAGTGTCGATAGTTGTTAAAGTTATTGGCTTTGATAGGTATCGTGAATCTGGATTATTCATATATCTTTTACCAACAAGCATTGTACTCGCTAGCTTCTTGTATTTGTCATATTGATCTTCAAGTAATGATCGTAGTGGTAATGCAATTATTGATTTCAACTCCTCGTTTATGCTGTATAGGGAGATGGTTGCGGAGATTGTTGTCTTCCCATACCCCGTTGGGGCTTCAATTATAAAGACATCATATTTATCCCATGAATTACGTAACTCGGATATCACGTGATCTATGAACTTCCTCCTTTCTACAGCTTCTCCAAAAAGTTTCTCTAATACTTCATTATAAAATGATTGTAGATCAGCCACTATATGTACACTCCAATATTTCTTACAATTTTAATGTATTCGCTTTCACCCTTTTCATTTTTAGTTTTCTCATGAGCATTATATAGTTCCCTTATAAATTCAAACCATCCTTGAATATCGCCCAACATTACAAATCTATACATTGCATTCACCGCTGAAATCATGTTTGAATAGACTGAATTATTTGGATCTGCAAGTCTATTAAGTATAATGCTATTTTGCGATGAAAAAAGCCAGTATAGGTAGTCAATAAGATCTTCTGATTTCCTAAAGAATTTCGAAGCTACTTTTAAGAATGGGGATTCGCTTAATATGGTTAGTGGAATTTGCTCGTAGATCTTGTAAATCTGTCCTTCAAGAGCCACTTTGAAGAGTGTAAATGAAATTTTATCTATATTCCTCTCTCTAAGCATTTTCTGGAGTTGAACGTTTAACGCTATTTCTGTAAATAGAAGTTCGTTGTGTGGATTCTTTAATATGATGTTTCTAAGGGCATTCATAGCTTCATTCTTTACTTCAAAATATTTTTCGATTAACTCCTCTTTCCTTAATAACTTCATGATATCCTCTGTAGAAAATGTTAGAAAGAACATTGATCTTTGCTGTCTCTGCCAGGCTACTGTTGCAATAAATGAGGAATATAAGCCAAGTAGTAAGAATAAGGCAACTTCTTTCGAGAAATATTGAGTTAATTGCTTTGATGTCAAATTCATTTCTCCAGACGATATCCCTGTGTACCTTTCAGCTTTAAATATTGCTGCCTGAATGCCTTCAGACTTATCATCTAAATCTATAAGTACATATTTTCCCTTTAACTTAGCCGTTATAATTGGGTCTCTTGATATTATAATTTTTTCACTAATACTTTTCAGCATACTAAATAAGTCTGAATATGTCTTCTTACTTACCACTCCAGTCAATCCAAATTTTTCAAAGATTTTTTCGTTAATATTGTCATTTTTCCCTGCCATTGGTATTTTAATATCTCTAATGCGTTGATCATCTATTTTAGCATAGATGTACGACATAAATTTTGAATCTTTAAATTCTACTTTATTTGCATCAATTTCGCAATCAGATTTACTTATCGCGTAAAGTAATCCTTCAAATAATAGGCTGCTTAGAAAGGTTCCATCCACTGGATAATTTACTTCAACTCTAACCATAACCTATAATCACCTCTCCCTCGTATTCATAAGCTACAACGTTACCTTGAATTTTCAGTTTACATGCAGGTTTTTCAATAAAGTATTCAACGCTTTTTAATGGTATTTTAAATTTAATCAACTTTCTGCCAAACATATAATTTAATACTGGATTTTCCTTTTCATCGTACTCTTCAACTTTAAATGGGTTTATATACTCTTCTTCCACCCACAAACCCTTAGGTCTCCCTACAATTTCCACATTAAATTCGCCACCTATTGGAAAGCTGTAGTTTGTTTCTGTAGTTGCATCTCTTATCTCATTTAACGTACTACCATCAATTTTCATAACGTCTAATACTGAAACTAAGCTTTCCTTAGACCCTAATCTATGAATTCTCCAAAAATCATCTCCAGATAACTTCAGCTTTCTTTCACCAAATTTTATTTCATCATTCTTAAACACTACAAATAACTTAATTTGAGGAGAATCGCCATCCATCGTTGACAGGAGGGTATGCCCTCTAGCCGGGGCGTCAAATGATTTAAGAATATATTTTGGTTCTGGAGTTGGATACTCCGCTTCTCCTGTTTTCCTTATGGCTATTATCCTACTTAAAGCTTGATATGTTATTGGAATACAGTTCAATGGTTTTACGCCTATTGCTAATAGATCTCTACTCAATGCTGGAATTAGCTTTTTACCATCCTTTTCTCCAATGTCATGTTTTCTAGCTATGCTCTCAGCTATTCCTCCAAGCATCACTGTTGGGGGTGGATAATAAAAGGATGGTGAAGTTTTAGATAATCCTGCAACTCTACATTGAAAGCCCCATGTAAATTCTAAGTTCACTATGAATCCTACGGTCATCGATATCACTTTGTAGCGACTCTCTTTTTCGCTTCCGTTATAGCGTTTATTACGGCTTCTTCAAAACTTCCTTTAGTCCCGTCATAAACATATAGTGAGGTATTATAATTTACCTTATCCTTCTTCTTTAATGCTTTCTCAATGTAATTTGATGTAAATGGGCTTGGAACCGTCCAAACATCACCTGATACTGCTAGTACAATGGATTCCCAATCCACTATCGGTAGAAACCTAGATTTCTTTGCTCCAAACATTAATTCCACCAGGAACTTTTGTAATGCATCAAGCGTGACTTCTACTCTCCGCAATCTATCCTCAACTTCGCTCCTCTTACCGATTACGAAGGTTGTTTTTCCAATATATTTAGTGTCTAAATCAAAGCTAAAGGTATATGGTGCAGAAGACAACTCCACATAATAGATCATTTGCCCCCTCTCTTCCCTCTTTCCTTTAACGAATGGTGTTCCTAGGGCATATCTTGTTTGTAATTGTGGCTCTATAATCACATTCCTAATAGCTTCACTTGCTGGTATCATGTAACCAACATAAAAGTTGGAGGTCCTCTTAACATTCCTTTCACCATAAGCGAATAAGAATCCACCTACATCTTCAACTATACACTTTTCTAAAACTACTTTTTCAAGTTCATGATCATCTGCGGGAACATCTCTATTAAACGATTCTTTGAAAACAGCTTCATTAGAACTTTTTAGAAATATCCCCTTCTCACATAACTTGCAAATTGGGATTTTTGGGTTACTGTTAATTGCAGTTTCTGCAAGGACTTCTTGAAATCCATGTGCAATGCTTTCGCCAGAAATTGAGGGAACGAAATACACAGCATAACCATTATCTTCTTTAACAATTGCTGGGACACGTCTATGCTTGACATAGTTGCCTACAGATTCAGTCATATTTAATGCTTCCACATTTATTGTTACCCGGCCTCTAATAGATAGGAAAATATCCCCCATTTCTATTCACCTCCCATCTTTTGAACTTTAAAACTTGCAGAGTATGCTAGTGCTGTGGAGGCTATGAATGATGTTAGCTCTCTAAGTTCCCTTCTATCTTGCACGTTACTCAATTGTTGTATGCAGTTTTCTATTAAGTTAAAATCTATACTCTTCAGCTCATTGGCAGTTTTATCATATTCGAATTGAGTTTTCTTCATCAATGAATGTAGATCTCTAAGGGCTTCCCTCAGATAGAATATTGCTAAATCCTTTGATGGTGCATATGCTAACTTATCTACATAGGTATAGCTTTCCTCCTCCGCTATGAGGATACCTAACATTCTTCCTACCTCCTTTAAACTTTTCATGCTCATAAAATAGCTCACCAAATATCCTTAGTTCACCTTTACATATATTCTTTTCTGTTTTAATGTACAATCCACATTTAATGTAAATCGTTCACTTTATATTGTACTTTTACCATTATTGTTTTGGTGTTTGGATTGAAGGTTTTGATTCTAAGTTTGGGGTTTGATGAGCGGTTCGCTATTCGTAGCATTCTCAGAACTGGCCTCTCAAGAGGTGACAAGGTTCTAATATTTACAGCTGAGCCTATTGTTGACAAAGCTGAAAAAGCTCTAAAAATCATACTCGAATTCCTCAAGAAATATTTTGAGGGAGTAGAGTGTGAAGTAATTTCCATTCCAACAAAGGATTTCGAACAATCAATATCCATAATCGGTGAACAATTAATGAATCTTAAGAAGTTAGGACAAGACATCATCCTAAATTTAAGCGGTGGAATGAGAAGCCTAATAATAGAATTAATTATAGCATCCATATTGGTGGGTTTAAAAGGGATCGTGGAAGTTGAACTAGAAAACCTAGAAGGATACCTAAACTTCCCAATAGACATCCTAAAAATGAGAACTCCACTAAAAGAGGAATACAAGAGCATTCTAAATGCAATTATAGAAGCTAGAGAAATCAACTTAAGCCAACTATCAAGAAAGGTAGCAATGGCAAAAAGCACAACACATAAAATCGTCAAAAAGATGATCGAAGAAGGATTAATAGAATATGAAAAAATAGGAAAAGAATACCGATTAAAAGCAAAAACAATAGCGAAACTACTCACAAAAATATAAACTTAAAAATTTAGTTTGCTGTGTAGTTAACTATAAATTGTCTATAATCCCTTCGATAACTGTCGAATTTCTCACGAATAAGCTCATCATTAACCCTATCATCAGCTGGCACAAATATCATCAATTTAATGCAAGTTCCACCCGTTTCCATGATGGCTTCTGAATTAATCATGCCAAAAACCTTAAAAACCAGAAAAAAGAAAAGATAAAATCGGAACCCTAAATAGGGAATTGAAAGTTATTAGTCTTTCAATATTCTCGAGCTGTGTCTTAAACGAACCCTAAATAGGGAATTGAAAGTCATTTCACTTGCAAATTCACTTGCCAAGTCACTCCACGAACCCTAAATAGGGAATTGAAAGTCATATCTGTTTTTTGGGTCGTATGACTTGAAATGCCTTGAACCCTAAATAGGGAATTGAAAGGAGATACATCTTACCATTATGTGTGAACGGCTGTATTCTCGTGAACCCTAAATAGGGAATTGAAAGTTTTCTCACCCTTCAAAATTGGGTGTTTCTCATTTCTCAGAACCCTAAATAGGGAATTGAAAGTGTATCCATATGGAAACACCCCCTCCTTTCTCAATCCACCCCGAACCCTAAATAGGGAATTGAAAGTGTATGAAAACCTTAATATACCATTTTTTCACATTATATTTGAACCCTAAATAGGGAATTGAAAGCCGTTGGCTTGAAGCATAATGCATCGAGAACCTTATTCCAGAACCCTAAATAGGGAATTGAAAGTTGTAAGTAAATATTCTGCTTCCGTTTCATCGTACTTTAGAACCCTAAATAGGGAATTGAAAGTATAAGGGTGACGTGAAATGTCAAACAATAATGATGGCGGCGAACCCTAAATAGGGAATTGAAAGAATTGGAGAAGCTGTACAAGCTTAGACTTCAAAGAACCCTAAATAGGGAATTGAAAGGTTAAACCAATAATGCCACTTCTTTCATCCATTTGGCTCAGGAACCCTAAATAGGGAATTGAAAGTAATCATCTTAGGCGTCCTAAGAAGGTTTGGTGGAAGAACGAACCCTAAATAGGGAATTGAAAGAGGTCAGCCAATACATCCAAACAAGATTCTTTTGCTTTTGAACCCTAAATAGGGAATTGAAAGAGAGAATAGCACTTACCATTACTTTAACATCATTTTGTAGAACCCTAAATAGGGAATTGAAAGGTAAATATGGCTATATGGATGTGTTCATCGCCATACTTTATGAACCCTAAATAGGGAATTGAAAGCTTACCAAATCAAGCATATACCTTAACATGGTCGCTTGTGAACCCTAAATAGGGAATTGAAAGAACTCTTCAATGGGTTCCCCTGCACCCACAAAAACCCCTGAGAACCCTAAATAGGGAATTGAAAGTTTAATGCTTGACTTCGACTGTAAAGGTGAGAAACAGACGAACCCTAAATAGGGAATTGAAAGAATAGCATGAGGGGGGAGGATAGCTGGAGGTTGAACATCTTGAACCCTAAATAGGGAATTGAAAGAATAGTAAACCTTTTTTACGGGGGCTAATACCCCCCCACAAGAACCCTAAATAGGGAATTGAAAGAGCTTCTAGTACTCTGATCCTCGTATCCAAAATCTTTATGAACCCTAAATAGGGAATTGAAAGATTGTACCTTCAACGCATTCCCATAGAAATTTAATGTCAGAACCCTAAATAGGGAATTGAAAGATTATAACTAGGAAGTCCCTAGCGGTCATGGTTTCAAATAGAACCCTAAATAGGGAATTGAAAGATTAATAATTGGTGTATTGTTAAGATAAAAATTTAACTCAAACGAACCCTAAATAGGGAATTGAAAGATTAAAGTGCAGTTTGTGGTTAAGCCGAATTGTATTGCTAAGAACCCTAAATAGGGAATTGAAAGTCTACTTCCCCCCCCCAATGAATTTGCGGTATGCTTCCTCGAACCCTAAATAGGGAATTGAAAGCAGAATATCCATTGAAGTTAGTGAGATACAAGAACGTCTACGAACCCTAAATAGGGAATTGAAAGCCGAATGCAGGTGTACTTGGAAAGTTGAGTTCCACTGCAGGAACCCTAAATAGGGAATTGAAAGCAAACTCCTCAATCTCCCTTAGTAATCTGCGATACTTTTCAGAACCCTAAATAGGGAATTGAAAGAACCCCCATTCACGTAGTGCATCAAGTTCACTTGAAAATGAACCCTAAATAGGGAATTGAAAGAGCTTAATCACCCCTATTTAACCTTCTTTCTATCATCATTGAACCCTAAATAGGGAATTGAAAGAATGTAGTCGCAGTATCTTGCAATGTATTTGAAGCTGAAGAACCCTAAATAGGGAATTGAAAGGAAAGGAAAACCCCTCAAACCCCAAAAATCAAGCATAGGAACCCTAAATAGGGAATTGAAAGATATCCCCCCAGCCACAGTTCTTTTTGGCACTGTTATCTTTGAACCCTAAATAGGGAATTGAAAGGTTTAGTTGCTACAATCACTACTATTTCATTGTCAGACTTTGAACCCTAAATAGGGAATTGAAAGTGATTACGTCAAGTATTAAGCTGAACTTTTCAGCTCCAAGGAACCCTAAATAGGGAATTGAAAGCGGTCAAAGTGCAAGCTACATAATATCAATAAAAGTTGAGGAACCCTAAATAGGGAATTGAAAGAGAGAATAAGCGTTACGATGTATTATTGTGGGATGATGTGAACCCTAAATAGGGAATTGAAAGTCAATCCAATCACTAAGTAAGCGGCGTACAAATTGACTTAGAACCCTAAATAGGGAATTGAAAGCTGAGGAATTGTGAATGCCTATTATCAAATGCGTATGAAGAACCCTAAATAGGGAATTGAAAGTGGTATTCACCTTCAAGGATTTGTTTAAGCTGATCCCTATGGAACCCTAAATAGGGAATTGAAAGTAGGATTTCGTAAGCATTATGTAGCCTCATTGTAAGAGGAGAACCCTAAATAGGGAATTGAAAGCTTATTTGGTAGTTCTCTTTTTCACTCATTTTTTTGGACACCAGAACCCAATAGAGGGAATTGAAAGACGGTCAAAGGTTACTTGAACCTTCACGCTTCCATCAACTAGGAACCCAATAGAGGGAATTGAAGGTTAGATTTAGGTTTCTATGTCGGAAAAAAATATATTTTGGGATTTTTAAGGGTTTGAATGTGTATGATGAGCCATTGCAGCGCTGAGCTGTAGGGCTATGAAGAGTATGAGATGTGCTGATCGTAGATGCTGGTTTAAACTCATATATCATGAGTTTATTATTTCACTTAGGAGAACATGAAATTGGGATGCGATAATTCTGGGGCGAAAGTATGGTTCTGGGGTAGAAGTCATCACAACCCCTATTTGAATTCCCAAATCTAAGGACATTCAAATAATGTGAACTTCACAAGAATTCTTTCAATTTACACTGATTTGATGTGAGAATTCATATATGAATTCTGGTGGGCAAGTCCTATAGTCATGGATAGGAGACCTGAATAATTGTTCAGTGGGTTTATCATGTCAACAATAAGTTCCAGAATAGTATCCCCCTTACATTATAAACTCTAAATATTCATTGGCTGCCACGATCGAATTTTAAGTGTGGATGCATGTTATGGAATGTTTATATATTTTTGTGGCATGTTCATATCACGTATAGTTATGAAGGTTATTTCAGTAAGGTTGAGTGAGAAGGAATTGAGGGAAATTGATCAATTTGTGGAGTATGGCGTTTTTCGATCTAGGAGTGAAGCTATAAGGGAGCTTATAAGGCTTGAAATGGAAAATTTAACTTACCTACATGAGGCTGTGGAAAGATTGTTTGAGCTTGAGAAAATTGAGGGTAGAATACCAATAGATCTCAGTGGTGCAACAAGGCAACTTTTAAATGAAAGATGATGTTGTTCATTGGTTGATGAGAGGGTATGGAGCGATGAGTTTATAGGTTAGAGATTTTCAATACCATTTAGGGTATTATGGAACTGATAAAGATTTTGGATAAACAGGGGAGAGTGGTATTACCGAAATCTTGGAGGGAGGAGTATGCGAAGAATGGGCTTGTCCTATTGAGGGTGGAGGGGGGTAAGATAATTATAGAGCCATATGATTTGCCAGACTTGACTAAGTACTTCAATTCCATTGAAGTTGATTTGAAGTCTGATCTCTCAAATTGGAAGGCTGTTAAAGGGGAGTTGCTTGAGATTCGTTGATGCAAGTGTATTTGTATATGCATTTCTGAAGCCTAGGAGACCTTTAGCGCCACATGAAGTTGATGCAAAGGAGAATGCTGAGAGGATTGTGATGAGGATTAATAGAGGTGAACGTGTTGGATTAACGGTTGTACAACTCGTGGAGATTGCTAATGTGCTGGAAAAATATATGCCAATGGAAGCCGCATACCATGTTGAGAAATTCCTCTTATATGCTCCACATGTGGAAATTCATCAAGTAGATAGGGAGACATGTATAGAGGCATTTAAGATTGCAGAAGAGAGGAAGGTGGGGTTGAGTGATGCGATAGCATACATAGTTATGTTGCGTGAAGGTGTAAGGGAAATATACTCCTTCGATGTGGACTTCGATAGATTGGATGGTATAAAGAGGATTACAAAGTAGCATAACTCCAATAAAAAGCTTAAATATGTATGGCAAAGAATAAGCTTTGGTGAATGAGTTGACTAAGATTATTAGTGTAAGGGTTCCTCCTGATGTGAGTGAAGAGGATATTATCAGATGGGTATTGGAGGGGCTTGCTCGAAGAATGGCTAAGAGGCTCACTCTAAAATATCTTGAGGAGGGGGTGGATATAGATTTAGAGGAGGCAGTCAAGAGTTTTGAGGAAACGAGAAGTGAAGTGTGGAAAGAACTTGAAAGGGAGTATAGGAAAATGGGTATCCTTTAATCGTTAAGAGAATCGCTATATTGATGACGTTTCACAACTTCCATCTACACTTCCCTTATGGGTTTTGTTGGTTTAATGTTTGGCCTATCTTATAGTTTGGATTGTGACTTGCAACTATAACGTACACCCCATTTATTGCATCATACACTGCAACTGCTTTAGCTAAATGTGCAACTGTATGGACTATTGCAGTGTAAAGCCATATTGGCCCCCTACCAGTCACCTTTATCACATCAAACTTCCTCCCAACATAATACTTGTATGCTTCCTCCACAGCTAATGGAAGATTATCATAAGTTATGCTCCGCGTTGGTGGAATTTCAAACCTTATAGTATCACCATCAAAAACAAGCCAATCCAAACTCAACCCACACCCCCAACCACATAACCATTCTACAATTCCAAAATTAAAACTTAAACTAAACCCCAATGACTTTAGATAACTATTTAAATTCCACACAAATATATTGTTTCATGGTAAACTCTCACCTCGTTATTTGCGGAACATCAATAATTGATAATTATAGTAGGATTCCAACAATTCCAGATGAAGATAAACGTATCTGCGAAGATGACCATGAACTTCTTGAGAGGAGTAGCCCTGCAAATCCATTCTTCCTAAAAGTATACGAGTATCTCAAGAGAGATCCATGGAGGGCTAGTGCAGAACTCAATGCCATGAGGAAGTATCTTGAAAATGGACTTGTAAATGAAGTCTACTTATACCATACAGATACTGGCAAAGGGAAATTTTGTGCAACAGCACTTGAAAAGTATTTGAGAGACATCTACATGCTACAAAAGATAGAATCCATTAGAGTTGAAGGGTTCGGCGTAAAAGAATACTTCGAAGATGGACTCGTAAACCTCCTAGACAAACTCATGGACAAAATACAAAAACTAACAAAACCAGGCAACAAAATATACCTAAACGCCACAGGAGGATTCAAACCAGAAAACGCAATAACAGTAATAGTAGCATCACTACTAAACATAAACGAAATATACTACATACACGAAAAACTCATAGAACCAATAAAACTACCAATACTACCAATAACAATAAACCCAAAATACACAAAACTACTAAAAGAACTCCACCAAGAACACAAACTACACGGATTCACACCAAAAACAAGAATAGAAAAAGAATATGGAAGCGAAATAATAAACGAACTCAAAGAAAGAAACCTAGTAAAAGAAGAAAATGGAAAAATAATACTGAGAAAATGGACAGAAATAATGATAAAACACATCAAATTATAAAACCTAGTTCACTCAACAGTTAACTATAAATTGTCTATATACTTTTAGACAAAAGTCGAATTTTCCACGAATAGTTTCACCATCAACTCCATCATCAGCTGGCACAAACATCATCAGTCTTATACAAGTTCTGCCTTTGCCATGATACCCGTCAAATTAATCATGCCAAAAACCTTAAAAACCAGAAAAAAGAAAAGGTAAATTCGGAACCCAATATAGGGAATTGAAAGAATATAAACGTTAACCGTTCTGGTCTAGCGTTAACTTTGGGAACCCAATATAGGGAATTGAAAGCTTTCATTTGGCTTGGATGGAATTAGCGAGATT
>Ga0080004_1227757_pt1 | contig 15529 bp, 23 predicted proteins | sample WasSprMetagenome_FD_69207 | JGI IMG/M metagenome (GOLD analysis project Ga0080004, IMG submission 69207) | Sulfidic aquatic microbial communities from Washburn Spring, Yellowstone National Park, USA - WS (SPADES assembly) (version 2) | ecosystem: Environmental > Aquatic > Thermal springs > Hot... | reverse complement strand
TATGCTCATGAGGACACGCACGTCCCGCCATATTGGATACACACCGGTACGTCTATGCACGAGGTGCCGGAGGGACACGACGACATGAAAAATACTGAGTCCCCTTATTTATTAATTACTCCTATCTACGTTTTCTCCGCGCCGCTAGCGCTATCCCGATGCCTCCTAGCGCCGCCCCAGCCCCTATCAGCGCTATGGTCTCCCAAGGCAGTTTAGGCAGGGGAGCGGGTATGGAGGGGGCTGGCATGCTCGGGCCTATGGAGTAGACGCATGGATGGTTCCTGTCCACCTGCTGGCATTCCTTGACCACGTTGCCGCCGCTGTCCAGTATCTTCACCGAGTAGTAATACCCACCGTCTGAGGACGTGACGGCTGTTACCATCTGGTTCGCCGATATGGGCGGCGAGGTGTCCGTCCCCCCTATTGGGGCATCTTCGCCGACCCAGTCGCCCGTCCACGGCTGACATCCGGGCTGGCCCCACTGCTTGTCCGCACACACGATGAGGTAGCGCACGTACGGGTCGTTCACGTTGGTGAACACGACCGTGTAGTACGGCATGTACAGACCTCGGTCGTTGTAAATATACTTTACGGCTGAAAGTCCCGCCCTTCAAGACTGGGAGGAGGTCAGCTCCGCTGGGAGATGACGTCCAGTCTCCTCCTTATCTCCGCAAGGAACTCCGCCAGGTCGCCCTCCTTAGTCCTGTCGGCGGCGACCTCGGCCGCCTGTACGTTGAACACCAGACTGCGCGGGCGGAATGGGCCGTACCCCCTCGGCGGCGACGCCAGCCTGTCGGCCATGTCCCTAATGAGCGCCCGGGCCAGCCTGTCCGCCACGGCGTAGCGCTCCGCCGGAGACGCCGCCGAGAACTCCCCCTTGTGCCTGCCCCAGAGCGCGGCCAACCTCCTCAGCAGGTCGGAGTAGAGCTCCGGCGGGTACGACACCATGTATCTGGTCTCCCTCCTCAGCTCCCGCCAGGGCTCCTCCCTTATGTGCACGGGTATCATATAGGCGAAGTCGCCGTCCAGCCACATGAGGTCGAGGATCCAGCCCTTTATGATGCGCCACACGCCCTTCTTCTTCTTGTACTCCACGGCGTAGTCCGCCGCGTCCTCGAAGTTCAGCATGGCCCACGCCCTCCATTCGCACAGCATCTTGGACTCGTCCTCCTCCAGCCCCTTCCTCCTCATGGTGGCCCAGACGTAGGCGCACCAAATCTCGGCCGCCTGGGCGGCGTCTCCCTTCACGTTCTCGTATATCCCCGCCATCCACTCCACGTCGTTCACCATCCCCTCCACGTCCCTCCCCGCCTTCTCCCACCTGTCCAGCTTCTCCTCCACCTCCTCGACTATCTCCTCTGCCTCGGTCATAGCCAGTAGACCGACCGCAGGAGCCTGTGCAGTTGGGCCATGGGGTCGTCCCCGAACCTCGCATACAGCACCTCCTCGCCCCAGTGGGGGTAGCTGCTGACCCTCAGCACCGCGAAGTCGAAGTGGTCAACCCTCCTGGGCCTCTGGGCGAACTTGAGGTGCTTGTTGTCGTCGTACCCCCGCATCCACTTGAGCGCCTGGCTCTTGGTCGCGACCGGCGGCATGACCACGTGGTGCGCTATCCCTCCCTTGCTTGCCGACCTGTAGCGCCATACCATTAACGCCTTTTCGAGGTACTCCTTAGGGGGCGTTCTGCCTGGATCAGCGTCTATCGCCGGGTAGTACACCAGCTTGCCGCCGCAGTCGGCTACGTGGCTGAGGCCCACGACCGGGCGGAGCAGGCCGTCGCCGCCCCACTTCCTATATATTTTTACATAGTACTCGCATCCTCCCCACTCCACGCCGTACCAGTAGACCAGCGACGTGACCCTGCTACCGTGCAGGACCACGCGTGTCAGGTACTTCTTTATCGGCCTGACAGCGCTGTCATCAGCGCCGAGCACTGCCCTAAGGGCCTCGGCATGCGCCGACATTGTGACAGCCAGCCCCTCCACGAGGTCCATGGCTATTCCCTCCTGCCCTTGACCACTACTATGCCTTCCACCTCCTCTCCTGCATGCCTGGCGAGCTCCTTGCCGCCGTGCTCCGCGTGGACGTAGATTATGGCGTAGGTGTATCTGCCCTTCTTGCGGAACAGCAGTACCCGGCCTTTTATAGGAATTGCGTCCATGAGTTATATAGAATGCCTAAATAAATTTTCTATAACTTTCCTCGGCGTCTTTCCTGGTGTTGATGCTTAAAACCCTCCACAACGGGACACATATGGAGCGCTACCGAGCCCCTGGTTCAGCCAGAGGAGGGCCTGGGACGTCATGGGGCACGCCCCGGGCATATCGGCGCTCCCCGCTATATATCCTCAAATCGTGGATATATACCAAGCGGGCGCGTCATTTCTATTCTTTACTCATTATATAGGTACTGGATAATTGTAAAAGATATTTGCATAGGTTTCTGACGACGACCGCAGAAGTCACAAGACGTTCGCAGAAGAGAAAGGGCAATGTGTACATATGTTGTTAATTCGCCGACCGCCTGTCGGAAGGGGTTTACATAGGTTACGATAGTTCGTCTGCTAAGAATTGAAAACCGTTCTTTTCACCTTCGAAAATTCCGCCGAGCGATCGGCGTGTTCGGAATTAACATACCCCCTTCTATATATTATCTCTCTCCAATTTTTCGAACTTCAATTTTTTTCGCTTTACTTGGTTTTCATTGAACGGAGAGACCATCCCGCGGGTTAACAGTTTTTCCTGTTCACAGGACAGGTGTTAATTTACGCCGTTTTCAGACACCTAAGTAAAGCACCCCGTGTCAAGGGCAACCTAGTACTTTATCCTATGCTTTGGCGCCGTTTCGTCTTACGAAAGGGTTATAAGGATCCGATAACTCAGCCACAAACATGGACTTTACTTTATAGTATCGGTAAAGGGCAGAAAAAGGATTCTTTACCGATATCTGGTGTTCTGCCCCGTGGCCGTCAAGAAAAAAATGTATAGTGTCGCTAGATCGTAGTATCCGATATATTGGATGCCACGATGGATCTGAGCGCAGTGAATACCTCCTCGACCCTTTCGCATTCTATCAAGATATAGTAGTTTTTCCCCAAAAGTCTAACCTCAGCGGGGACGGCGAAGTGCTCCAGTATCTGCTTCGCCTCGGCCACTGAGTAGCGCATCGCCGATCTGCTCCTCGTCCTCGTCACGGACTTGACGTCGCGTATGGTCAGCGACTCCGACACGGTCATGCGCCTGTCGGAATACAGCGGGTTCTCGAACGCGAGCTTCAGCGCCACGTACTGCCTTCCGCCTATCAGCTTCGCATATGGCGAGTTGCACGGGTCGTGCTCCGCCCTTATCTTCGCCAGCCGCCTGTACAGCTGGTAGATGAAGGCGTTGTACGGCTCGTTCATTGGGTCGTGCTGCGGCTGTGGCGGCGGCTCTACGCCGAACAGCATGGCCACCACGGCGTCTATCGCGGAGAGCCACGGCGGCGGGGCGAGGTAGAGGTAGGGGTTGTAGGTCAGCCAGGAGAGCGCTGGCGACGGCTCGGCCTCGGCTCCCGGGGGGATCCGCAGGTGGAAGTACCTCAGCCTGTCTTGGACGGAGCGCACGTCGTCGGACGGCGCGTTCGTGCCTATTATGAGGGCGCCCCTCATAATGTAGGACTTCTCCCGCATGTTGCTGGGGTTTATCCTGGTGATGGTGCCGCGCTCAAAGAAGGGGATAATCAAGCGCCAGGAGAACGGGCGCTCGGGATCCTCCCCCACGTCGTCGGCCGCGACGTGGTAGCGCACCAGGGCGTCCCTCAGCGAGGGCGCCGTCGGCATCGATATGTACTTCTTCGGCTGAGGCCACGCGGACAATATGTAGTTTAACGCAACGGTCTTGCCCGACCGCATCGGGCCCACCACCACCGGCACGTAGCGCTTTATCGCGTGCATCTGCACGTACGGCAACACCGCAAGGGCGCCGGCCTCGGCCCCGTATTTGGCCAGCCCCTCGACCGCGGCCCTCACAGCCCTCTCGTCGAAGTCCTCCTCCGGCGGTGGGGGCGCCAGATCTGCGCGAGCGTCGGCGAAATAGACCCTGTCCTCGACCGCGTAGCTGGGCTTCAGCTCCACCAGTCTCTCGTCCCGGTTTACGACGGCGAGGGCTGGGTAGCCTCCGTAGTGCACCGGCACCAAGCAGACAGGCCCCAGGCACTTCGTGGTGACTAGGTAAATCTTCCTCTTCCCCTTCATGATTATTGTCTGGAACAATTGTAACTCAAACGCCGACAAACGCGACCTGCACACCTTCTTGCGTCTCTTGTCCAACGCATATATGACGATCTCCCCTCCCAGCAGGTCCACCTCCGCGTCGTACGCCACCCTCCTCTTCTTCTCGCCCTCCCCCGTCTCCTCGTCCCAGCCCGCGACTACCCTCTGACCATCTGACTCTAGTGGGAATCTGAGGCGCTGGTACGACTCGATGAAGGCCTGTACGCACGCGTTGCGTACTGGCGTCTGGGCAACGAAGCGCATATCATGTCTCCGCCGTTTCTAGTGAGGATAGGTATTGCCGCAACGCCTCCGCTATCACCTCCGACTTCTTCCTGCCAGTCGTCTTCACGTACTCCTTCAATCTCTTGTGTATTGGGACGGGTATCGTGATCGTTATGACGTCGTAGACCACGCCCCTGTTCCTACGCATGTATTTAGGATTGGGCATGGAAGAAAAATAGAACTGTTATTTATCAGTTAAGTCCCGCCAGCGAGAGGCCCAGCTTCGCCGCCACCGTGGCGGCGTATACGGCCGTGTACGTCGCTATGTCCTTGCTCAACGTGTCGTGGTGCTGTATGTAGTCCGCCCACTGGTAGAGGACGTAGAGCGCGGACAGTATGGACGACGCGGCTATGCCAGGCGGGCCGCTCGTGAGGGCGTTCGCGGCTAGGACGGCGAGCGCGGCGTGGCCCAGGTCCGTCGTGCCTATCTGGACCTCCTGGGCCTTGAGCGCCCTCCGCCTGGCGTACTCCAGGAGGCCCAAAACGCCGCTGACCGCGAGCAGTGTGAGGAAAACTATCATTACGACTGGTAGTGCGTATTCTTCTTCGACACCAGCACCACCGGCGGCAGCATCATCACTACGTATTGCGTTGGGGCCGACAGCCTGGCGTCCGACACGACCTGTATCGCCAGCTCGCTCTGTCCCCTGACTATCACGGGGCTGGGGAGCATGAAGTACGCCAGCGGGTAGTCCATGTGGGTCAGCGACAGGTAGCTCGTGGCCGTCGCCACGGGCTTCTGCATCGCTATGTCGCGGTATATGTTTATCCTGGCGATCGGCAGTCCTGTGCGGAAGGACGGATCGGTCTCTATGGCGAAGCCCGCTATCGCCAGGACTGCCGCCTTCGGCTTGATCCTCACCGCCATCAGCGTGGTGTTGCCAGGCGATATGTTGGCCAGCCAGTCGTCGTTCTGGTAGTTGTTGGCGGAGACGTAGTCCACCAGCTTCCCGCCAGAGCCGAAGTGGCTGACGGGGTTGGCGGGCACCACGGCGCATTGGAGCGTCTCGTCCACGTCGCCGCACCTGGCCATCAGCTGTGCCATCGCGCCCCATATGGCCTTGCGCACGTCGTCCACTACAGGTAGCTGGTAGTTCACGAAGACCTTCTCCGTCGGCAGCTGTGGGAATTGAGTCTGTTCCATGGGCACTACTGCGTATTTGTTCTTAAGCTTTTCGCGCACCTTGGGATACCGCCATTAGGCCGACCGAGGCGGTCAGGGGCACCAGGAGGGCGAGCCACGGCGGGAGCGTCGCCGTCGGCGGCTGTATGACCGTCGATGCGGCGGGCCCGGCCGTGATTATGCTGACGCCGAGCTCCTGCTGTACAAGGACGGCCCTGGACGCGGCGCTGTCCGTGTAGCTGCCTGCGAAGTCCAGGCCGAGGGGCTCCATCCTCTCGCTGTAGAGCCCCGAGCCGCTGTCGCCAGGCGACAGCATGTAGGACATGACGATCTGGTCCTCGAAGGTTATGACGCCGCATCCCGTGTCCACGCCGACGGTCGCGCCTATCGCCTTGACCGAGCCCCAGCGGGTGGAGAACGTGTATACCCCGCGGCCGAACTTCACTACCCGCTCCCCAGGCAGGGGATCCCTGGCGCTCCCCAGCGGCTGGCGCAACTGCCCTCCTTCGTCCAGGACAGCCAACTGGTAGTCCACGGAGAGGGGCACGAAGGCCGCGTCCACCGGCCACTCGCCGCTGTAGCTGTTGGCGATCGGAGGTCCCCCGATCGCGTCGTTGAGCGTCCCGCCGCATGCCGGTCCTGGCTGGGTGATGTAGTGCCCACGCCCGCCGCATGCCGTGTATTTGGTGCAGTGGTCGTTGCTTATGATGCCGACCTGCCCGTTCCTCTCCGCCAGGAACCCGACGGAGCAGCCGTAGACCACGGGCTGTCCCGACGCGTCCAGCGACCCTATATCGACGCCGCATACCACGGGGCGGTACTTCGCCGTCCGGAAGCCGCACGTCGTGCCGCCGGACGTCAGTATCATCGGCCTCATCCTCGGCGAGTTAGGCTGGAGCGTGACTTCATACGGCGTGAGGTCGAGCAAGCCGAGGGCATAGAGGGGGTCCACGCCTGGCAGGACGCCAGCGCAGAGCTTCGGCCCCTCGCAGACTCCTACCCATGAGAATGCGCTGTGGGAGACGTGTTTCGATGCCGACTTCACGGCATCGATGAAGAACTCGTACACCCTGATTGTGCTCTCCTTCTGGCCCCACATCCACGTGTATTCGTACTTGCGCACGTCTCCCCTAGGCGGAAAGAATATATTCTTTTGTTGCGGTGTGGACATGTCGCAACAGATCGAGGTCGGATCGCTGAGTCTCGTGAACGCCAACGTGGCCTGGGGCGGATCCGTCTCGGTGGACAAGTACATGCCCAGGCCGCAAGGCTGTACGGGCGCGTACGCGGTGGGCAACTACGAAATTTCGGGGGGAGGGATCGACCCCATAGTGCTGACATACAGCGTCGGTGGCCAGACGGTCTGGCAGTACTTCGACGGCTCCGGCTCTGGCCAGATCAACGTACAGCTGACCTGTGATTACCTAAATGCCACCCACGAGCTGAAGGCTGAGACCGGTCTCTTCAGCTCGTACACAGTCACTGCAAAGATAGACGTATATGCCGAGGTGCCCTCCTACCCCACCCCCACCCCCACATATCCGCCGCCTCCCAGCGGCGGCGGGGGAGGTGGGTCTGCGTTGCCAGCCGTGGCCCTGGCCGTGGGGGCCGGGGCGGCTGCGGCGGTCGCGTACGTCCTCTTCAGGCGCAGGAGATGAACCTCAGCGTAAAGGCGGAGGGCAACCCCCTGTCCCCGCCAGCCACCGACTATTCGCTGATGGAGTGCTTCGGCCAAGCCCAGGCGTTGGTACAGTACAGGACGTGGCAGAACGGGTGGCCCTGCGGCGTGGTGATGACGTGGACGTCCCCCGCTGGCGTCGTGTGGTCGCGGTCCGTGCCGTGCGGAGATGCGGGGGCGGATGAGCTGACGTTGCCGTGCTCCGCCATCAACGGGCTGAACAAGCTTGAGGTCCACGGCTGTACGGGGTGCTTCTGGGGGGCCGAGGTGACTGTCCAGGTGGGACCGTCGGCGGGCGGCGGCGGGGCAAGCGGCGGGTGGGAGCTGTGGTTGCTCGTCGGGGCGGCTGGGGCGCTTGCCTTCGCGGGCGTCGTCCTGGCGTTGGAGAAAATTTAAGCCGCATATTTTTTCATGGAAAACCCGGAGGTGAGGGCGGTCCTCCAGAGGGTCTATCAAGCCGGGGGATACAGCTACATCAGCGGGGGCGTGCTCGTGGTGGGCGTGCCGCAGACCGAGCCCCAGCTGAGGGACGAGGTAGTGAAGGTACTTTCAAAATACGGCGTGAGGTTCCAGGTGGAGTACATCCAGCCGTTCCGCGTCCTGTAGGTGGAAAATAAGATATAAACTGAAGGATTTTTTCTATACATGGCAGAACAAGAAACGGTCTCTCCTCCTCCCGAGACCCCAGCCGCGGCTCCAGCTGTAGCTGAGACTGAGGGCGAGGGAGAGGTTGTCGAGATGTTCTCGAAGACGTTCGGAATCCCCAAGGATGTGGTGGCCAAGGCGCTGAGCAGGAACGAGACGCTTGAGAGGGCGCAGGCGCTGATCCAGCTACTGCAACAGCTGTCGCAACTGCCGACGGAGGTCAGGAAGGCGGTTGCCCCCCTCGTGGCGTCTACGGCGTCTGACGTGGATGCCGAGATGAAGCAGCTGCTCAAGTGGATGGTGATATTCCGCTCAATCAACGACCCGACGCCCCAGCTGTTCGTGCAGCTGCTCGCGGAGGAGAGGAAGAGGAACGCCGAGATGCAGCAGTTGCTGATAAAGTTGCTGACGGAGCGGGACGGTAAGAAGGAGAAGGAGGTGGTGCAGGCGGTGCAACAGATGGCGAGCAACGATCCGCTTGAGAACATAACGAAGCAGCTGGAGTCGGTCAAGCGGCTGGCTGAGCTCCTCGGGTTCAAGCGGGAGGAGGGTAGGGACGGCGTGTCGGGCGGGCTGGCTGACGCCCTGTCGCGGATAAGCGAAATTGCTGAGCAGCTGAAGAAGCTGGGGTTCGACGTGAAGCCCGCTATAGCTGAGGAGCATCTGAGGAGGATAGAGGAGGAGGCGTTCAAGAGGGGCATGGAGGAGGGCGTCAGGAGGTCGGAGCACCTGGCTGAGCTGGGCAAGACCGCGCTGGAGAGGCTGGGCCCCGCGCTCAACGAGCTCCTGTCCGCGCTCGCCAGGAAGATGCAGGGCGCCGCCGTAGGCGAGGCGGTAGGGGAGACATGAACGGCATGGCGTCGCCGCTCGGGGACTGCGCCGATAAGCTGATGGAGCTCTACGGCAAGGTCCGCAGCATCGTCTCCGATTGGAGTGTTGAATGGCGATGCGACCCAGAGCCGATGTGGAGGAAGCTCGTGGAGCTTGCGGGCGGCGAGGACGGGGCGAGGGAGGTGTGGCGCTGTATAGACCTGGCCGTGGAGATCTACAAGAACACCCCAGCCTACCTCAAGCCGTTCGTCTTGGCCGCCGCCAGCCAGTTCATGGACAGGCGCGACCTGGACACCGCTCTGAAGTCCTTCGACTGCTACGAAAGGATTAGGGCCTGGCTCAAAGAAAAAGGTATTTTTTAGGTTAACGAGTAGGCCGAATTGACCTTTGCGACCAGCTTAACCGACGGGAGCATCTGCATCTTGAACGTGACGTTGACGGGGGCGGACGAGCTCGCCGATGCGGTGGTGGACGTCAGATACGACTCTGAGTAGACGGCCACGACGGCCAGCTCCTCGCCAGGCTTCACTATGATGGTGGTGCCCAGCGGCACGTAGTAGTAGGGGTAGCTCTGCACGCTCATCGCGCCAGCAGCCACGTCCGCGGTGTAGACCAGCTTGGTCTGGTTCATCTGCCTGTAGAAGTGTATGTGCCTTATGGCCTTCACCGCCGTGCTGTCGAGCAACACGGCGCCTATCCCGAGCGCCATGCCGTCGGCCTTCGTCCTGAAGGCGAACGCCGTGACTGAGCCGCTGGTTGCGGGCGCCGTGAACTGCTGCGTTATCGTCCAGTCGTCCTTGTAGTTGTTCGCGGCGACTGCGTCTGTGTACTTGGTGGGGCTGTTGGCTGAGCCTATGTCCGACAGGGGGAACAGCGGATCCAGCGAGACGTCGGCGGACGGCGAGAGCAGGGACGCGGACTGCTGGACAAGGCGCTGGACGGTGAGGTCTATGAGCGTCTGGAGGTCGTTGGGGAAGGGGAAGCCGACGTTGGCGTGGTAGGGCACCGATATCGTCCTGCCAGCGGCCTGGACGTTGCTCAGCTTGGATATCGTCGCGACGCTCATAGCTCAATTATCCCGGGCTGTTGTGCTTGGGCCTGCGGCTGGGGCTGCGGCCTGACCACCCTCTGCGGCGCAACGGGCGCCTGGGGGACAGGGGCTTGGGCGGGGGCCTGCTGTTGCTTAGGCGGCATCCAGGCGTATATCCTGGGGTACCAGAACCTCTTGTTCTGTACATCGTAGGCCAGCCCCTTCGCCTCGCTGGGATAGCTCAACTGCTCAAGAGCTGACATCACCATGCGGACTCCCGCTTGCCACATGGCTACGCCGGTCTCGCTGGGTTTCTTGAGGCCGTACCAGCCCGCGCCTAGCCCCACCAGGGTCTTGCCCACCGCGGCGACTAATGGCGACGTGGTGGCGTTGAACGCCATCGATGCCAACGTGCCTATGACCTCTCCCAGCAGAACATCGCGCCCGTATCTTCCTAGTTCGGGATGCATGGATAAACCTGTCACCCAGTATAAAAAGCTTTACGATTGGGTTATGAGAACGGGAATATGGTGACTATCTCCCCCCTCGCCGTTTTGTCTATCCCCTCCTCCATCACCCTGTACCTCACGCCGGAGAATATAATCTGAAGCGACGTAAGGGTCGTGGACAACGGGTTCACCACGCGCATGTAGACGCTTTGACCCAGCCCCACGTTGATCGTGGGGCGGCGCGCCGACTCGTCCATGGGCAGCCACTCGATTATGGCCGTGACCGAGACGGCGGCCGACGCCACGGCCTGGAGGGCGCCGTAGACCGGCGTATAGATGCGCTCGAAGTAGGCGTTGCCCCCAGCGGGCACCACGGCTGAGAATATCTGCGTCGTGGAGCTCCCCACGACCTGGTTGAGCGTGATGGTGGCGGCGCTCGTGCCCGCGTTGGCGACGTAGAGGGCGCGGACGCGGTACTGGGGCAGCTGGGCGTAGAACGCTGGCGGCGCCACGAGCGTGGTGGCCGTGTTGGCGGACAGGTTTGCCGAGATCGGGACCTCGCCGGACGGCGGATAGTACAGGTCGGGGAGCGAGATGAACCCCTTCATCAGCCTGTTCTCCGCGCCTCCTACGCCGACCCCGAACAGCACCGGCTGCGGCTGTATGTAGTCCAGGACGAATATCTCGTTGTCGCGTGTCTTGAGCTCCCTCACGTCCGAGGGCGTGTCTGCGTACGACTGCGGGGCGACCTGGCTGATGTAGCCGTTGGCCCCCACTACGTTGATCACGAACGGCGGCATCGGCTCCACGTGCACCACGCGAAACACACGGAACTGCCCTCCGTAGGGTACACTTATGTGCATGGAGACTTTTTAACCCTAGTTAATAACCTTTGTGTGGAGGTGGTCTATTCTCCCTCCGACAGGCGCCTCACGAGGCGGAGGACGGAGCACGACGTGGTGTGGGTCAAGCTGCCGGACGGGCGGGTGCGGCCCTACGCCGTCCACCTCAGGCGGTTCAAGGACGGGCGCTACGGCGTGCAGGTCAGGCCGATAGACGCCTACTCGCAGGAGGTCGCCGAATACGTGAGACGGGAGGTCAGGAACTGCTGGGCCGCCAGGCTGAGGGGAGAGGCGTTCAAGTACTTCGTGAAGATGTACGGCATCCACCCCCTCGCCTGGTGCATCAAGCAGATAATGGCTGGCAGGAGGTTCAAACAGCAGAGCAGGATGACGGACGCCGTACTGCAGGCGCTGATAGCCAGATACGGCGCCGTGTTCCCCAGCTCGCCAGCCAGCTCCCTCCCGATCCGGAAAAGCTTTTAAGTAGATCCGCGGGTATCATCAATGACGTTGGTAAGGCCGACCACAATTATCGCGGGGACGCTTGGAGCTAGCGCTGTTGAGCCCAGGTGGAGGCTGGCGCTCACCGGCATGCAGATAGCGCGGACGCCCGAGTGGTCGAAGAAACCGTTCGTCCTGAGGAACGTGCCGTACACCGCCGTGACGCCTAAGCCGCAACAACTGGCGGTGCGTATAGCGTTCGGCGAGATAGCCAGCATGGCCAAGGGCAGGAAGAAGACGGGCTTCCTGCCGCCTGCGGCCGAGGTGCTCCAGAAGGCCAAGGGCCAGATAGCGAGCAGGGTCGCCAGCATACCGTCCCAGCGCGAAGGGAGACGGAGCTTCGCGACCCTGTCGCAGAGGGAGGCCCAGCTTAGGGAGCTCGGCTACTCCGTCTAAGAACGAAATAAACCAAATCGTTTTTCCCTTTTCTCAGCGGCAGAAGGGTGGGGGCTCCCTCACCCTGTAGTTCGTCGTGAAGAAGTCCATGTGTCTCCTTACCACCTCGCATCCCCGTCCCCACGCTCCGTTCAGCAGGGCCGCCCGCGTCTCCTCCCACTCTTGCTTGGTTATCCTGTCCGCCCGATAGAGTATGTCCACGAGCAACGCCAAGCACTCGTCCCTACAGCGTGTGGCGTAGAAGCACGCCCGCTCGTCCAGGATCCCCCAGCACACCTCCTTCCCCTCGGGCTCCCTCTCCACGAGTATCCCCGTCCTCATCATCTCCACCGCTTGCTGCCACGCGAGCTCCCTCACAGCCTCTACGAGCGACTTCCTGTAGAACTCCTCCAGGTCTCCTCTGGGCATCTCCGCGGGCGGGACCCTCCGCCTCGTCGGCGGCGCCCTCTCTATCGGCGGCTTGGTGGTCGGCTGGGCTGGCGGCTTCTCCTCCTTCGTCAGGGGGAACAGCGTCAGCAACCTCTTCAGCGTCTCCTGCGACGGCGATGCGGCCAACGACGTGTAGACGTCCCTCACCGCCAGCCAGCTGTCCGCGGCCTTCAGAGCATCGGCGAGGACCTCCTCGGGGCTTGCCCCGGGCCTCGCCCGCTTGACCTCGTCCAGCGCCACCTTGTAGAGCACCTTCATCACCTCGACCAGCTTGTTCCACGATTCGCTCTTGTCTATGGGGAGTATATAGTGTATAAACACCCGCCTGCGCGTGGACGACTCCCTCCTCACAACTCCGTAGACTGCGAAGAACGCCGCGAGCCTCTCCGCGAGCTTCCTCTCCTCCTCCCTCCCCTCCTCGCCCTCCGCGATCCTCAGCGTCAGCCTTATGGACAGGCCGTTCGTGGTCTGCTCCACGGTGAGGCCCTTGATGTCGGACAGGTTGACCTCCCCGAACCACCTCCACACGACCTTCCGCGCAAGCTCCACGGCCACGGCGTCGATCTTGGCCAGCTCCTGCGCCGCGATCTCGACCTCCCTCGCCAGCTCCTCCGCCACCTCGGGACTGCCCCTCTCCGCCGCCTCCTCCGCCACCTCCAGTAGGGCGCGGGCCTCCCTCGCCGCCCTCCTCCTCGCCGCCCTCCTCTCGGGCGGCTTCCTCAGCCTCAGCCTTATGGGGATCCTCAGCTCCCTCGCCGTCTCGTAGTACTGATAGGCCAGTCTCCTCTCGCCGAGCTCAGCCAGCTGCTTGATGTACTCCTCTATCGCCTGGGCCGCCTCCCGGCTCCTGTCCACCCCGCGGCGCCAGTCGTCGAGGGCGGAGTCCAGGAGCGACACCAGCGAGCTGACGTCGGCCTCCGGCTGGGCGTACCTCCGCCTCACCTGCTCCAGCCCCTCGAAGAAGGCGTCGGGCGAGGCGCAGTCCAACACCTCTGGGTCGAGCTCCTCCGGGTCGAAGCCGCCCTTCGCCAGTGCCGAGGCGACCTCCCTCATCCGGGAGTAGTCCCCTATGTCGTGTGGAAAGTTGCACGCCTCATATGCGCTCTTGATCCTCTGGCATATCTCGTCGGCAGTCCTGTCCTTGAGGCCGCAGGTCATTCTCCGTAGACCGACGCTATTGCTTCCATTAGTTTCTTCAGCTTCTCGATCTTCTCCTTAAGCCTATTTCTATCTGTGACGACCATGACGTGGTGTGCACCCCCGTTAAAAAGATCCTCGCGTCCCTCTACTACATAGTCGAGGTCAAGGGCGTTAGGGACGTGGAGAAGATAATCGCGGCCGCCAGGCGGGTCGGGATAGGCGACATGGCCCTTGCGCTCGTTGGGGCTAGCCATCTAAAATGTAGCCGGACGGGGAAAAGGACCATATGCTACGCCGACGGAGACGCCGCCAGGGCCTACTGGGAGTGCAGTCGGGAGGGCATGCGATCTTGATCACGTCGTGCCTCTTCTTCCTCACCACGACTTCGGCACGCCCCGTCTTGGCCGCATAGTTCAGGAGCGCCTTCATGAACGTAAGCGCCGCGGCGCTCGGATACTTAATCACCTTCGGCACCACGAAGCCAGCCGCGGCCAGCCGCCTCTCCAGCTCCTCCTGGAGGGCGCTCCACGTCTCCCGGTATATCGCCAGCCTGCCTGGCCATATGTACCGCAGGCCCATGCGGCATGCCGCGCACGTCAGAGAGTCCACAACGGCGTCCATGTACCTCTGCATGTGCTCCTCAGTGGCGCACACTATGAACACGTTGCCCGCGACCGCGCGCGGCAGGCCCATGGACTGTAGCACGTAGAACGCATGCGTGTGGCTCATGCCGGTCATCGCCATGATGTCGCCTATGGTCATGCAGCCGTACCTGTCCAACAACATCCTAATCATCTGCTTGCGGAGCTCGACCCTGGTCGTCTTCCCCCGCGGCATGGCATTATGATACCTAGAGTTATTAAATATTGCCTGCGGCGGAAATGATAAAAGCCGTGCAGATAGTATGGATCATGCTGGCATCATACGGCCTGTTCAACGGCGAGCTACCGCCTACGGTGATGATGTCGCTGTGGCATGGCGGCTTCTCAGCCAGGCGGAACCCCTTTGCCATGTGCTACTACGGCAAGAGGTACCGCTCCCTCGGCGTCTCGGCCGAGGACAGCGAGAGGGCGTGCGAGTATTTGAAGCAGTTCGGCAAGACAAGGGAGGAGCAAGTCAGGAGCTACTACCTCTGGGCGCAGACCATCCCTAAGCCGCTCTGGCGGTACTTCTCATTGCTAACGCTAACGGACTTCGGCGAGGTCGTGGCCGACATGGTGCCTCCGCTAGCCGTGGCGAACCTCCTGCGGCACCTCGACGTATATCATTACTTCAAAGATGCCACTGTGCTTGACTTGTTCAGCGGCGCCTGCGGCTGGCTCATGGCGTTCATGTATCTGCCTAGCCACTATTTGCCGATGAAGTGGATAGCCGTAGACATAGATTCAAAGAGACTGCAGATCTGCAAGCTGATCTCCAAGGATGTCGGCGTCGATGTGGCAACCGTTAAGCGCGACTTGTCCAAGCCGTACGCCCCCAGCGGCGCGGACGTGGTGGTCGGTAGCCCGCCGTGCCACGAATTTTCTACTGCGACCGTATCGAGGCTACGGCGCGTTGAAGATGGCCTGGCTCTCGTCAAGAGCTACCTAGAGGCTGTTGATATGATCAAACCGCGCCTGGCGTTGATGGAGGAAGCAACCACGACGAGCGAGAGCCCGAGACTCCTCGCCGAGCTAGTCAAGAGATACGGCTTCAGCCATGCCTTCTTCGAGCTGAGGGATTTCGGCGCAATTCAGCATAGGCGCAGGAGGTTGATAGCATGGCGGTAACTTTTAATCATCGTGAAAGCGGTTGGGCATGCCTAAGAAAAAGGAGAAAATAGTGGTATTGAGGTTCTACGAGGGCGGCGTCCTATAGCGCCGCAAACCTTTTAAACCCGCAAGATCTTTTCTTCGGGGCCGGTAGGCGCCGCGTCTCGTCCCAAGCCGTCG
>Ga0080004_1231049_pt1 | contig 15531 bp, 18 predicted proteins | sample WasSprMetagenome_FD_69207 | JGI IMG/M metagenome (GOLD analysis project Ga0080004, IMG submission 69207) | Sulfidic aquatic microbial communities from Washburn Spring, Yellowstone National Park, USA - WS (SPADES assembly) (version 2) | ecosystem: Environmental > Aquatic > Thermal springs > Hot... | reverse complement strand
TAACCATAGAACCCGCATGTATTAAATCTACGGAGGATTCTCTATCCTTAAATTTAAACCTATAAACCATCTTACTCTTAGGTAGCTTCAATTCTTCAAACACTATCTCACCTTCAATCACTTCTTTAAATAAATCCGACATCTTTTCAAAAGGTCCCTTCCTCCCTGTTAATTGTAATAAAAGAGAGTAGAACTCGGAAGCCATGCCGGGTATTGGAGGCACTGATATACCTTTTAAAGGAGCTGTAGGTACAAGAGCTATTAATGCAGAGGATACAGCTTCATAGCCCTCCAATAGTCCAGCCCTGCCGGCAGGTATGTATAAAGGTGATAATAATAGTCTTTTAGGAAATATGAATTCCGCAATTTTCTCTATTGCTGCAATAGTACTTGTAAAATCTCTTCCCCCTCTAGAACGAATAACCCTATTTATAAGTTTATTAGTCTCTTCATCTTTAAGTATATTATCAATTAATTCATCCATCATTTTAATATCGAATTTAGCGCTTAGATTGCCATCTTTAGTTATTGTGAATTCCGCTATTGAATATTTAGAATAGGCACATTCTACCTTAGTATAATCAGAGTAAAGATTTACTAGGCTTTTAAGCTCCATGGCGAAATATCTTTCCAAGAAATCCCCTAAGGTCTTATTTAAATACTGAGTTAAATACTCAATCATCATATCCACCACCATTTTCACACATGAAAGATGCGTTATTTCCCTAGCTTCTTTTATCTTTTTCCGGAGGTCATCCACTTGCCTCAAATAAGAAGCGATGAAGATACCTCCTGTTGAACGTATGTGTTGAAGCATAGATGTTAGAAAACGTCTTGGAATATAACCCTCCGTCAAAGTCATTAAGGTAAATATGAGCTGAGCCAGCATGGATTTTCCAGCATTGTTTTTCCCTATAAGGACCGTTAAGGGTTTTATTTCAACATCAGCATAACTTATCGGCCCAAAATTCTCTACCCTCAATTTCATGCAACTCAGCCTCAGCTTAAGATAAATAAGCTCCCCTATACTTATAAATACTACGACTAGTAAGAATTTTAAATATTTTGAAGCATCAATCCTCCTCACAGTTATGTATTACATATCACTATGTAAACTTATATATATAGACGCGCGTAGATTTTAGTGAGGGGTGGCTAATGGTTAAATGTCCGTATTGTGGCTTTGAAGGTGATCTTAATCCTCTAAAAACTTGGAAGTATGTATTATGGGATGTCTACTTTTATGAATGTCCAAGCTGTAAGGGCAGGTTCAGATATCAGGTAGATCCTACAGGTAGGAGGGGAAGCTATGTGATTAGGGTTGGGGTTAAGAGGAAATGAGCGGAAAATGCATTGAAAAATGTGAATGCTAAGCTTGTAACTCTTAAGTGGAGGACTTAGTACTCTTCCTTACACTTTAATTTCTCAGCTATATACTGTGTAAGATCTTCAAAAAGCTTTGATAATGGCCTTACTCCCTCAATGCTCTTGAACTGCTCGTAGAGGTTGTTCAAAATATAGACTCGAATTTTAAGCTTGGTCATAATAGTACAGATGTATTTGTCGATATCATGCCCTATCGAGATGAACCAGTAGTTATCCTTTATCCCGTAAACCTCCCTTAATATGTATGCCTCACCAACGCTAACCCTCCACCTTTCCCTAACTTCACGCTTAACGGATAGTATAACTACTTCACTAGGGCTCCTCCTCAACACCTCTATGCTTGGAATAATTATGTCGGGCTGCTCACCATCTACAAACTTCCTATAGTCGAATGGTATCCTCATCCTCCTAAGCATATACCTAATAATCATCTCCGCAGTTGATCCGGCTCTCGCCCTTGCGGAATTCGCAAGTGAGGTCTCGAAAGCTCTTTCATCAACGCCGACTTCCCTAGATCTGATCTTTGGAAGCCATCTTTCCCGTACTTTCTCTTCATGCTCGAGAAAGATCTTATGACATTCCCCCTCCAGCCTCTCTACAATAGCTGATGGAGAAACACCCTCCTTAAACAGCCCATCGACATTAAGTCTCCTCCTCGCCTCCTCAAATATTTCGCTTGCTTTGGGAATTTCGTTAAGCCAAGGACCCCTAAACCTTTTTGCCATAAATTGAATATTAACAGGCTAATATAACTATGCTTTCCCCAGATATTGTCTTACATCTTTCACCTGGAATGTTTTCCGGAGCGTTCTCCCACGGCATTCGCTTACTTGGAATCCTTCTATAAATTGTAGTTATATGTTTGAACCCTAAATTCTCTCCAAGCTCCACAATTATTTTATCTGTCGGCACCTGAACTCTTCTAACAGTTCTGTTTCCAACCACGAAGCAGCAGTAACCGCCTCTCCTAAGCGCTCCGTGAAGTTGCTCTAAACACTCGAATAGATCTGTGAAGTACCATAGGGTTTCCCTCGCACGCTCCTTACTCCTCCTGCTAATCTCCTCCATCGTCGTATGGAGGGTTTCTGAGGGTAGGTTCTTGAATTTCCTTAAGCCTCCCCCAAGCGAAATCTTATCAACGTTAGTAACTATATTTTCATCTAAGCCGAGCCATAGAGATGAGAACTTTGAGAATTGGCCGTAGGCTACCGTAGTCCTGCTATCGCCGTAGGGTGGAGATGTAACTACGAGATCGACGGATCCATTTTTTAAGGGAAGCTTCCTCGAATCTCCAAGCAAGACATCGCAGGCAACGTCTTTAGGAGCTAAACCGTAGAATTCAGCCATTCTCCGAATTCTCTCCTCAACATTTTCGACAAATATTTGGAAGACGTTTGGATTATGCTTCTCCAACTTCTCCGGCGGCAACCTATAAATTTTGAACTCATCAGTCCTAAGGTTTGAAACCTCCCTCACAGTTACACTAAAGCATGTGGCAAAAAAGTGGTAAAGGTCGGAGTCTTCAACCTCATCTAAGAAATGCCTTATTATTGTTAGTTCCTTCGCTACCTGAGGCTTAAACCAGTAGCTAATATTTGGAATCCTTAATGGCTCAACATCAAACTCCCTAAATCTGAGGCTTCGAATATCTTCCCCAATCTTTTCCTTAAGTTCCCTCCAAGAGCTTAAGATAAGTTTCGGATTTATTGGGGTTGTCTTAGCCCTCGCTATTATTACGGCTAGAGGATTTATATCTATGCCGACGGAGTTCCTGCCCAGAAGCCTAGCCTCAACCAATACTCCACCTGAGCCGCAGAACGGATCTAAAACTAAGTCTCCGGGCTTAGAGTAGCGGGTAATAAGCCTATTAGCTATCTGGGGAATCATTCTAGCCGGATATGGATGGAATCCGTGTGTGAGATATTTTGTGTCTTCACCGGCAAAGCTCCAGTCCTCCTCGTTAAGAATCATGAATTCATCTGTTTTCTTCAATCTTCCCTCCACCCTTCGTTACAATTATCTTGCTATCCTCAATAGACCAGTCTACATAATCGCCGGGTTTAAGATCCAGCATTTCCCTTACAACCTTCGGTACAGTAACTACAAGCTTTTTCATAAGCTTTGTTGAGGCCAATCTTTTCATTTAAACCGCCAGGCTTTCACCAGGAAAATAGTCGAATACAAATATAAATCTAACGTCTTTCACACCTTTTAATAGACTTATTTTCTCTAATAATAAGCCTTTCCAAGCTGGCTAAACACATCCTCAAAGTATTATGGGAAAGCCGACATCTCTTAAAGCTGCTAAAATCTAGGCTCCTCATCCCTGAGAACATTTAATATTTACCTATCAAAGTAGTCCATATCAAGCTTAAAATGGAAGAAGAGAAACAAAAACCATAGCATGAACTAGTTCTCTTCCCAAGAATTAAAATAATGCTAAAGTTTCAAGTCTCTTTTATATGAGCAGATTCACGAGATTCGGAATTAAGCCATAAATGGTAAGTTCCAACTCCTACTGTTCTAAAGCTGTTTTTCTATTTTCTTCAAATCCTCATATCTACTGTTTTGAAGAATAACGTGGGAGGAATTAGATTTCTTGTTGATGGAGCTTAGACATTGTTTAAATTTTTCTGCAAAATCTGATAGTGATATCAACTTCTTATTCTGAAGATCCAGAGTATAGAACTCCACATTAAATCTTTTACCCTTAAAATACTCCTTCTTCCTAAATAGATCCTTCATATGTAGTAGAAATCCGAAATTATCCATAACTATGTTTACCTTAGCTATAGATGTCCCATCATATTTATCAACTGTTCTATTTATCTTTAAGTCAGGTTCTCCTCCAGCATGGGGGCCAAACAATGTTTCAACCTCATATACCTCATCTCCAACCATAACGTCCGGAACTACCTTCGTAGCTAGCTCCTTCTCCGTTTTTATTCTCTTCAATATTTCCTCACGTGTGGAGAGTTTTTCACCTTTCCTCCTCAACTCATGTACTAGATACCTTACTAGAAATACCTTAATGTTAAAGTGGAGGGGTGATTCCTCCTCAGCGGGATTTGTTGATTCCTTAAATAGTCCCTTCTCCTCCCTCTTAACGTCCTCAAGAGCTTCATTGAATAGGCTTCTCTCATTAAATAGGGCTTTATTAAATATGTAGTCGAAGGTTGTAATTGTTGGCTCCCTATCTACCTCCACTCTAATTGTTGATATCTTATCCACCCCTCCAGATAGCTTCTCTAAACCAATCATTCCGGAGGATAGCTCTATCAATTCTTTCGGCAATATCCTAGCCTCCAACTCTATTATGTTCAGACTTCCTTGAGCTTTCTTATTAATTCTTTGCATCAATTCTCTAAGACGCTCAAATTTTTCACCTCCCCTCACAGTAAATATTATGAAACCCAACTTCTCAGCATATGTTTCCTCCAGCCTCTCCCATAAATGAGTTTCGTCAGGCATCTTTTCCTCCTTATCAAGATCAATGGTAAAGATTCTGCCACCAGCTTTTAGAAGCTCCTCCACAATCCTCTTATTCATATCATCCATCCTCCTCATCTTCACAGCTTTAGGCTCACCACCCTCCCTTTCACGGTAAATCCTCAAACATATATTTTCAAGAAAGCCAACATAGCTATCATTCTCCAAATCCTTAAATAGAATTATTTTCGGACCTCCACCCCTTATCCCTCCCCCCTCACCTCCAAACGCAAATTCGAGAAAGTCAGGAATCTCCTCTCCTCCACCTGTAGATTCGGCTCCTCCACCCTCCTCGAACTCCTTTCCCTCCATCCTTTCCAACCTTACGATCTTTTCATTGATTGCTAAATCGAAGCTCCTCAAGCAACTTTTTAAGTAAAAGCTTTCCTTTCTGAAGGATGGAACTATGGGTTTAAACTTTATCTCCTCTATTCTCCTTATCTCCTCATCAAATCCTTGAAGGACTTGAGCTTTAATCGGGAAATCCAGCTTAATGAAGGGAATAACAACCTTCCTCTCCTCCCTCTCCAACCTCAATATTTCATCATTCAGCCTCCCCGGAATCGTTGTTGGAGGTCTTTCCTGAAGACTAAGGAATGGAATGATTACATCCAGCTTTCCTCCCACTACTTCCGGAACTTCATCGCTAAACCCCAGCCTACAAATCTTAACTGAAGGCTTCTCCAGCTTTACTATCGGAACTTCCACAATCCCTTCAGGAACTTCCTCTTCAAAAGCGGTTTTCAACTCCTCCTCCTTAAGAGCGCTAGCAACTTTCCTTCTCTTCTCCCCAACTTCTCCAGCCCCCTCTCTTCCTCTCTCTTCCTCCTTCTTTACCTCCACTCTCTGCAAACCCTAGCTCACCTTTTCCTAAAATCTAGATAGTTACTACTACTTGTTTCGAGAAAAATATAACCAAGGAATAATCCAGGTGAAAGCTCGTTAAGAACTTCGTATAAGCTTTTACCTCTATAGCGTTCTACTACAACTCCATATTCCCTCCAAGATCCGTTAACGTATACTCCTGAAACTCTAAGACTTAAATAGGAGTAGGGAAATGCATCCATCCATCCTATGGCTTTTAGTTTCTCCTCTACTTTGCTTAAGTATTCCTTCCTTAAGTCTTTAAGGGATGGCGAAATAAAGCGGAATATTGATGAAAGTTTGGAGCCTTGATTAATATTATTCCAGATAAGCTCGTTTAATTTGAAGATCAAGTCACATATTCTCCCCCCATCATGACCCCATATATCCTTTACCTGCTGTATGCCTGCTTCCGATCTGAATAGTATTCTGAAGCCTAGAAAATCCTTTAGCTCATCAAAATTCTCCTTAAGCTTCGGATATGCCTTCATCATGTAGAAGTAGGGCAGATTTCTAGTACTTATCGCAAAGAATGTGTAGTAGTTGTAGTTTGCAGTTACTTGAACGCATCTCTCAAACAATTCTCCCAAGATTTCCAATATCTTGTTCGGCTCCTTAATCAGCTCCTCAACTTCCTCCTCCTTTATCTCGGTAGGCTTCAACTCAACTTTGCCAACCAATTCTAAAGACAGTGTACTTAATTTTTCTAGGAACTTCACAAATTCCGTTTCCCCGGAGCTCATAACTTTAACATATTCATATGCATTTACACCCTCTTTCCCATAAGCTACATACTCTTTAGAATCCACATAAATTCCAAAGGAATTTTTGATGAATAATGCTAGGCTATTCTCCGTATAGTTTCCCTCAGAATCGATTCCTCCAAGTAGGAAACGTAGATATTCCTTCTCTATAGCAGATAACGTTTTCCCCACAGTTCTTGAAAGATGCTGCCCCAACATTAAGAGTTTTGTAGATGAAATGTATAAAGGAAGAATATAATCCTTAACGAAGTTCTTCCAAGCCTCCTTATTCCAATATTCAAAACCCTCAATCTGATCGTAGCTCGACATCTTAACTCACCTATAAATTTAAACTTAAATATTTTTCTTTACTAAGTTGGAGTCTGACAACTTAACATATTGTATTTAACCTTGTTACACGTCCGGTGTTATTATGGTAATATATAAATAATGGTTTGTTTAAGAATTAAGTAGGGCTTTGTATGGAGCAAAGTGGGAGAGAATTCAAACCAGAAGAAGAAAACGCCCAGGAGATCAAAAATTTTGCTAAAAACTCCAGGGTTTGTCTTCTCAGCATGATTGCCCCGTTCGTACCGCGCGCGCGCGGAAGAGGCTTCATACCCCTACAAACATTTTGCAGATATGCTGACTCCAGAGGATTTTGATAGAGCAGTACGTATGATAAGCATGGTTGAAAGATACGCTTCTGAGCTTCTACAAAAAGCTGGTTATAAAGATGAAGAAATAACAAGAATCGTAGAGGAGCTTGTGCAAAGAGCTACATTACATGAGGAAATCATTAGATACAATAGAGCTAAAGAGATTGGTCTTAAAGTTAAATATCACCGAGAACATAAAGAATACGCTGAGGCATGGTTGATTATGAGGAAGTGGCTCAAAATGTACTATCAGCAACCCTCTCTGATACACATCATAAAATATGCCTTACCGGAGTGAGAAAATGAGAACTAAACTCTACGAGATCATTGATTTCTGGAGGAGGCTGGGAAGCCGTAAAGGAGCAAGGGATTATGTAAAAGAGTGGGTTAGACCCAAACCAGTTTCAGAGCTTGAGATAATTATTAAAAGAGAAGAGAGGGTCTTAAAGGGTATGCTGAGGGGAAGCCGGACCTCTACCCATAGCTGAAGAGCTTTTCAAAAGCGATAACCACCACCAATTTTTTGAATTTCAATACCTACAATTGAACATAAGCTTTACGACCAATTCAAAAAGACAGTCTTTATATAATAGGAATTGCTAAATCATGGAGTAACCCACTTCTTCAAGAAATTCAAGCGTATCTAGCCAAAAGCTTTTAGCGTTTTCAAGGCTGGGTTTACAGTGCCTGTAAAGTATGGGATGTGCTGGCTCCCCCCACCATTTAAGCCCATGCTCTGAAGTAACCTCATTGACCTCCTCCCTCTCCTTCCTCGATACACATACAAGCCTAAACCACATACAATCATCTGGTCTATTGAAGCCAGGCATGAAGACAATACATTCAGGCGTAAGCACAAGAAGGCCTGAAGGAGGCTCATCCCTACGGAAAAACATCCAGTAGAGATTGATGAAGCCTAAATCCTCCCTCTCCCCCCTAATCCATTCCTCAACGCTATCGTATACGTCCACGATCTTATAGAAGCCTCTCTCAGTATTTCCACCCAAGAACTCGAAGCCTAATCCCTTAAGCCCATCGACAATACCTATAAAGCTTTGAGGCTCCAAGACCCCTCCATCAAAACTCAGAAGACACTTAGGAGATGCCTTCATCTTCAAAATTCTCTAAGCTGTAAGGAACCCTCTACCCCTCATGTAGTCTATGAGGTTGAGGAGCCATAAGCTTTCAGGTAATGTTATTTGTTTGGTAGCTCTAAGCCTTTCCTTTACTTGATTTTCTTTCCACTCATCTATATCTTAAATAATCTTCTTTAGGACTTCCTCAAGAGTTAAGAATTCTATTATTATGTTATTTTTCATGCTGATTTCGATGGTAATATATATATACCGTCTAAGTTAACTCAGTTAAACACTTGTGTTCAATCAAAAATTATGATAATCTTTAAATTTACGAAAATTATTATGTAAAAATTGAGTAAAAAGTGTTAAATAATAAAAGAAAAAACTTTCTCGCTTTTCCTCATTGGCTATTTATCTTTAATATCTCGTGAATTTTTGTTAGGTATGTAAATTCATCTTTTTGTGAAGGTTCTACAAATGTATTCTCAGAAAAGTCATTCCAAGTATCAATCCTGAGTAATTTTGTCTTATTTAATGAATAGAGTAGTTGGCTTTTAATTCTCTCCGGATTTCTTTGGATTCCAGTAGATTCCCATATATACTTAAATCCTGGGATTATTGACGATACATAATGTTTTCCTATCTCTTCTACCCATTTGCTCCATTCCTCTGTCATTCTGTAATACCATTCGTCGTAATTTGTAGAATAATTTCTAGCTACGTCAGCATTAACAAATCCTACCCATGTACTTATCCAATTATAATTTGAAAAATCTTTTAACAGAAAATACCAACCAGAATCTTGAGGGAGTGTTGGTATTTTTAATAATGTATCACCAAAAAATAATGCATCTTTGTTTATCTTATTTCTTAGTTCGCTAAACGCCCCTTTTTCATTTATATAAGCTGCCGCATCATACAAGAAAACAACCGGTCTTTCACCAACCTTAAAATAGTTTGGATGGTTAATTAAATCTGAATTTAAAATTGTAGATAATTGATCTACAAAATTTTTCTTATTTGTAGGATATGTAAGATCTATGGCCCATTCAGGAGCATTTGGGTTCGTTCCTCTTTTAAAATAATTACCCCAATGATCGTAAAGGAAGGCACATCTAATTCCCTTATTCATGAGACCTTTCATTATTTCACCTTCTTTACCATTAATTTTCCACTCTTCCCAAGCACCAGCATCTATAAAAACACACTTATACCTGCATATCCTGCCCAATCAACATGTTTCAATTGAACTACTTCATCTGTAGCATCGTATCTTCCTAATAATGGATAATCCTCGGGATTTTTTCCTGTTTGCCAGGGATAGTATCCACTCATATAACTTGCTCCCACGATTATTCCTTTATCATACAATTCTTTTCCCAAATTTTCAAACTGTCTTATATAAGGCGTTTTCACTTCTGCTATTTTTTCATTTCCGGCAACATCCTCAACTCTTGCTCTAACAATATACTCTCTTCCTCCTTTCAAATCTTTAAAATCAACGCTGAACATTTCTTTCTCAAGCTTCTTTGGTTCAATTTTAATGTTTCTTGCTTCTTCCTTTGGAAAGGCTTTATTATAATCTTCCTCTCTCATTCCATAGCGTGATATGAGGTAGTTATATTCAACTGGTATAACTCTAACTTCAACTTCCTCAAGAGTATTTAATGGACTTATTACTTCTAAGTTCACGTTCAAATCGTAAATTTTATCATTAACAACTTTAGAAGGAGAAAAGCTCAAATTTTTAATTAAAGGAAAATAAGGTAAAACTTTAAGAAGTTTTTCTTGCGTAATTTTTAAATCTTCTAACACTTTAAGCGTTGAGGATTCAAAGGAAACTCTTTCATCTCCTAATAAAATCCTGTATTTTTCTATAATTTGTTTTAACTTACTGATAGCTTCATTCATTTGCTGCTTGTAAAAAGCTATAGCTGAATTTGATTCCTTTTCAAGCTCATCTTCGTAATTTAATATTCGGGTTAGTTCATTTACTTTTTCTTGACCCTCTTTTAAGCTCTTGTTCTCATTCTCAAGTTTTTTTATTTCCTCATCCGCTTTATTGTATTTATTCATCCAATAATTTATTTCAGCTCTGAAACTCTTTTCAAGCATAGGTATTCCATAAACTCTCTCATATACTTCTGCAGCAACAGCTCCTAAGCCAACGCCTGCTAGAAATTTCAAAAAATCCCTTTTACCTTTACTAGCTTTATCTCTCTCCATCTCTATCCTACTTTAAAATAAAGATTTAAAGCTTTTTTACACTCCATAAATTATTAGTCTGCTATAGCCAAGCTTAAGCATCCTCGACCAGCACTAATTCCCAGTCTTGAAGGAGAGTCGCAACCAGCAGCATTAAGCTCTATCACATGCAGCCAGGCTAAACTAGTCTTTATTTCTACAATACTGCCATCTGGTGTAATCTTTAAGCTATGCACAAAGATTTTTACATCAATCCCTTCCCTTTCTAACGAAGATGCAAAATATGTAATAAAATTGGTTTCAGAACTTAATTCCTTAAAGAATTAAACAAAGGATAGAACTTTTTGATAGTATAAGTAGTTTATATATAGACAGTTTGATTTAAATGACAAATGATTAATACTTCCTTTATCCCTTCCTAGATAGTTAAAGCCTTCTTGTACTGTTAGCTTTATATGGGCATTCCCATGAAGTTAGTGAAGCCTCCAACTATTAAACTATGGAATTAGCAAGAATATATTATAATGATAGTCCCGTTCTTTACGTAGGAAGTCGCTATTTTTACTTCTCCTATTTATTATGTAAGTAGATCTTATTTCCTTCTCAGAACTCTCATGATAAATAATCCTAACGAGATGCCAGCTAAGAATGATGCTATCACGATGATGTATGTTCTTATTATGTCAAATTTTTCAGTAATCGCTGTAGTTATAAGTGTCATGGTATGAAATACGGTTTCCACCCTGCTGAGTTCATGAGTAATTGTTTCAGTTGTTGTGATGATCTTAGTAATAGCTGTTGTCTCAGCATACTTAACTGTTGTTGTATAAAGAAACGGATTCTGTGTAAACATTATTCCAATATTTTCATGAGGGTGTATATTTATTCTTATGGTGGAGATAACCTCTTTAACATGCTTAATTAAGCTTACACTACCCTTCCTATCATAGACTACTATGATTGTCTCCTTGCCGGTATCTAATTTTAGTTTATGATAGTTAATAGGTATAGTAACATTGAGTTCTCTTGCAGCCCGGTTAGATAGTATTAGAGCTGTATCACCATACTCATTGTGGAATACAGCTACATGCTATAAAAATTTTAGGGAATATTCAAGATTCTTCTAGATTAGGGGGCGTAGAAATGAGTTAATAGACGTTTATAGAAGTGGGTAGGTCCAGCAAAACTAGTTTTGACCTAATGCAAAGAATACGCTCTGAAATTTTGGAGATAAACAAATCCACATTCTTTTGTTTGTCCAGGTCTCGTACTTTCAAAGAAATCATTCCAAGTACCTAGTATTATAACTTATGGGTTTTTGAGGCATTTATGGAGTGAGGCTAACTTCATAAGACCATTCTATCACTTGTGTGGAAGAAAATTAATGGTTAACATGCTCTATCAAAGTCCGATATTTAAGCTGTGAAATATCCATCTTTTTCTTTAGTGTAGGAGAGGAATGTGGATAGAAGTTTATGTTCTTTGCGTATTGAGTTTGCATTGCCGATTACTATTAGTTTTCTCCTCGCTCTCGTGAATGCTACGTTTAGCCTATTCTCATCCTCCACGAAGGACATATCCTCAGTGCTGGTTATGGTGAAAACTATCACATCCTTCTCCCTTCCCTGAAATGAATCTACAGTATTTACCTCAACTTTATCATCCTTTATAAGCTCCTTTATGTAATCTCTTTGCGCCCTATAGGGGGTTATTATGCCAATATCCTCACTCTTTACCCCAAAATCCTTTAGGGCTTTAACGATCCTCGCCACAACCTTTGCCTCAACCTCGTTAAGCCTTGAGCCATCAGGCCTCACGGATTCTACGCTGTTTACATGTAGAAATACTATTGGGAGGGTAGGGCTTAGGAACCCCATATCCTTAGGATAGCTCTTAATGTCTAGCCTTATTTCTTTACATACATCTACAGGGGAAATTTCCCCTCCATATATGTATCTGCTTGAGAATCCTATTATCTCGCTATTGCTCCTATAGTGTCTCCTCAGCCATACAGATCTTCCCTTATACTTGTTAAGCATATAGCAGAATGAGCTAAGCTCCTCCTGCTTCCTCTTATCCTTTATTGTTTGAAAGATGGGAAGTAGCTGTTTATGGTCTCCTACTAAAATCCACTTCCTAGCTTTAACCATGCCAAGCAATGCTAGCGTTAGGGATGCTTGGCTACACTCATCTATAAGCACTATATCGAAGGTTTCGTTAGCTAGCGGTGGAAGATTGGACTTTATCAGGGTTGAACCTATGATTCTCGCTGCCTTAACGAGCTCTTCACATTCCTCCTTCAACATCGAATTCCTTTCCTCGCAGAGCCTCCTCAAAATGTACTGATACTGTATCAGATCATTCCGATCCCAACGATAAACCTTATACAGCTCATCCCTCATTTTGTAAAGGCCGTAAATCGTATTTCTTACATTAGCTATTTTATCCTCCAAATTCTTTAACTTTTCCCCCAGAATCGTCCTAGCTTTATGGCTGAGGAGGTATGGTTTAATAAGAACCTTTTCAGGTCTTCCAACCCTTAAAGATATATCGATGGGCAGAATTTCTAGAGCATTGTCAACAGCTCTATTCGTATGTGAGGCTATGAGTATCCTTTCTCCTTTCCTATATAGCTCATAAGCTATTTTTGCAATTACACGTGTCTTCCCAGTTCCTGGAGGACCTATTATGAGGAGGGATTCACCCTCATCAAGTCCTAACGCATATTCAACAGCTTCCAGCTGGGAATCGTCTAGAGGATATCTTTCCTTAACGTCTAGAGAATCTGGGGCTTTAACTCTTCTCAGATTTTTTAAGCCTCCAGCCCCAAACACGTGCTCAACAGCTCTCCTCTCAAAATCGTTCAATTCACCATCCTTTATCTTCTTTATGAGCGAAAGCTTTAAATAAGACACATATTTGTAACTTATGAGTTGTGAAGAGTTAAAAAGGCTATCTAAATCTGAGCTCCTTAAGACTTTTAACAAAGAAATCAAAGCTGCTGAGGATTTTATAAAGGAAGAGATGGAGAATAGGAAGAAGGAATGGGAAAGATATGAGGAACTTTTCATCCATACATAAGGTATAGTTTTCTAAGCCAAATGATGAGAGCAGTGGAGCGGAATGGAGATCACGAGAAAGCTATAAAGATCAGCAAACAGCTAGAGGAGTTGAAGAGGACGTTTAGAGAAAGGTTCGGCTTAACTTTAAAGGAATTAAAGGCAGCTTTAAATTCAGACCCGCTAAAGGATCTCAATAATCTCCGCAATCTCATAAATAAATACAAAAGGCGTTATGATGAAATGGTTTATGAAGGCTACGGGACAGTACAGAAAGTTACGGAGGAATTCTTAATAGAAGCCATAGCAAACATAAGAAGGACCGTAATGAAGATAAGAGGCTCACAAGATACGGCTCCCAGCTAGAAAAGATACTATAGCCAACATAAGAACTTCCTACACACCTCTTCGTCATAACTCGATTCTCCCCTTCCCTCCGCAGAGAGGGCACTCATCATAACTGGTTACAGGTATGATGATATCGTCTTCTCTCACATAATAGCACGTACTCGCTCGGAAACCCTGGCCACCGCAATCAGGGCATATGTTCACACCTCTACGCTTATTCTCTATCTCCTTCATTCTACGCCTAACTTCACTAATTTTAAGCTCAGCCTCCTTGATCCTTCGCTCTAACTCCTCATAGATCATACGTCTTGCCAGTTGAGTGAAGGGGAAATATACGTCCACGTTCACATGAATCTCTGTAGCTATCTTCTTCAGCTGCATAGTCGGCACGCCCTCCTTAATCATTTCTAACCTCTCCCTGAATTCCGCTACAGAGTTACACAGCCTATCCATCTCCTCATTCAGTTCCTTCTCCTCGTTACTCAGATCTTGCAGTTTTTCCCTGATTTTCTGCTTAATTGCCTCACGCCTAGCATTAAGCTCCAGCATTGTTCCTCTCCCCTACGCTCATGAGATTGCTTACATAGATTCACCTCTTGTGAAAATAATTGAACTGCCTTTCAGTTTGAGAGCTAACCACTCTTCCTTAATAACCCCAAAATCAAGCTCCTTCACCAAACACTCTTTTTGCCAATAATTACGCCTCATTCAACATCCACATCACTAATTAAGCTAACAGAATAATATAAGTTTTACCGCATTACGATAGGCTCTGTAAACTTAAGCATTGCCGATCAACTTCTAGGTAAACTTAAGTTTACAAGACTTTAACTCCCATATGCTGTGTTACATGATTCTTTGCATATTATTCTCCTGGCTTTTAGACTGGGGCTATGAGGATATTGTATATCTTACTTCAATCTCTGCTATTAGAAGCTATACATCATACCTTAACACATGAGCATAAGAAGACCTGAACTAAAACCTACACAACACGTTCAAATCATGCAACACAGCCATCTGTACAATATCTTTCTAAACTAGTGTCAGAAAACACTTAGCCAGGAGGAGCGTACACTAAAGAATCGTGCAACACAGTACTTCGATACTGTTAAGTTAGCATATAGTAGACTCATTAAGCCTAAGGCTTAACTTGACAGTATCCAGTACTTCCATGGAAAAGTATAAATATTTAAACTGAAAATATTCCTTATGGTAAAAGACTTCATAAAAATTTATAATACTCCCAAAGGACCACATGTTTATATTGGAGATATAAGGGTTCACCATTGGACAGTAGGTCTTATCACTTATTGTGCTGGGATTTTAGGGCTATTTTTCGATGAGAACAAAAGTCGTAGACCACTTTATTGGTTACTTTGTCTCACAGGGTTTATAGCTTTTTTGGATGATTTCCCTGACTTTACATCCTTTATCGAAGATAGCCTACTGCAAAATGGAATAAATGAAGGAAATAGAGTAGTTTAGGATTGAAACTATTATCCTCCTCATGTCTGGATTTGTGTAGAATGTTACATCAGGATGTTTTGGCGGAACAATTTATACCCCCTCCATGTCAGAACCCCATCATATTTGGTGCTTAATTAAGTTTTTAAAGATTCACTCCAATAATAATTCTATGTCTTAAAGCATTCATTATTAGGCTTGGAAGACTCTCTGAGTTATGTTTGTCGTCTGT